>ERZ808028.109-NODE-109-length-86784-cov-12.178971_pt1 | contig 86784 bp, 74 predicted proteins | sample MGYA00380184_ERZ808028 | MGnify/ENA primary metagenome ERZ808028 (study PRJEB31490, sample SAMN06133397) | mouse gut metagenome | isolation source: J8_1 | host: mice | place: China: Chengdu | collected 2015-05 ... | reverse complement strand
ACCGCTGTATACCGAACGGTACGTACAGTGGTGTGGGAGGTCGGCTACTCAACTAATGGGTAGCCTCCTACCCGATTAAAATGCATCAGCTAATAATTGATATACAGGTTCATGTGCATTATAATAAAGAAAAGAACAGGGATAAAATAAAAGTTCATTTAGAGAAAGGGTGGTATGCATGGAAAATATTAATATAGACAAAGTGTTCCAAGACTATGGTTTAGAGGTGCAACAGATAGAGCCTTATGTGTACAAGGTATTGAATACAGAAAAAGAGATTAGCGTAGAGGAATTGCAGGATTCATTGGTAAGCAGTATATTAATCACTTCAGACCGTATTGGCAGAAAAAGATTAAGTTTAGGAGGATGCTATACATTAGCGTATATTTATTATATAATACTTGACAAGAAAAATGAGGAATTGGGTTATAAGTACAATGACAAAGCAAATGAAGAATATGGCGAAGCGATATATGATTCATACGAATACGATCCCAAGGGTGAATATACAATAGATACAATTTATGCAAAAGGGGAAATATAAAAATATGGGAATAAACAGATCAGAAATGAGTAAGGAGGCAAATCCAATTACACATGCTTTTAACAGGGAGTCATACTTTACAAGAATAAGGTTTAAGATAGATAATAACTTAGTGAATGTAACAACAAAAATAGATACGGGTGCAACCTATACTGTAATAGGGCTGGAAAATAGCTATATAAAGTCCTATAAAGATAAGATACTGAAAAGCAGCATGAGGGGAATTGCATATGATGCATCAGGTACAGAACTAAAACTATATGGCTACATCGTAGAGAATTTTAAACTAACAGATGAAATCACCTTGGACAAAATCAAACTATTCTTCTCTGAGGACATAGGAAACAAAGCATTGTTAGGAATGGACATACTAAGTTTATTCGACTTCCAGTATTTAAAGGAAAAGCGGCAGAATTATGGAACATTCTGGATAAATAATTATGATGAATCATTAAAAGACCTCCAAGTAAGAAGATTGAACAAAGATATAGACTACATAGACCCAATTTTAATTGCTGCTATAGATGATACAAGAGAGAATCAATAAAGTTTATCATGCTGCATATGATAAAGACATAAAAACTTTGGAAGTACACTGACAAAATATTACTATTGCTGGAAGTAAAACCAGTATGCAGGATATTAAAAAATGAACATTTCCTTTTGGAAAAAGGTGCGTTAAAATAGTTTTAGGGTGGAGGGAAAGAAAAACTACCAAGTGAAATTTCAAAGATTTGGGAACAGTTTTTTCAATGATGACAGCCAGTGACAAAGAAGTGACAAGGCAAAATTTAAAAGAATGCTGGAAAATCAAGGCTTGCAAGGGTGCGGATGACAAAGTGGGACAAAGATCGAAAGGAATATATATGGTGCAGGGGAAACTATATTCCTGAAAAATAATATGTCCATAGGGATGATATATCAGTCAGAATATCTTGAAACGGCATATAGTATCTGATAGAATAATTATAAAGAACAGCAGCATAGCAAAGTAGGAATCGCTGAATTATGCAAAGGGGTGTTTGTATAGTGGAAAGATTAACAAGAAAACAGATGGCAGAAAAGTATCCCGATCAGTATCTGGGAATCGCGAATATGCAGTATGAAAATAATGATGGCGTTACATTGGAGTCAGCAGATGTGGTTTATACAGACAAAACAGACGAGGAACTCCTTACATTGCAGGTGACTGGGAAGGAAGATATCATGTGCTGGTATACTACTGGGAATAAAATTCGGTTAGGAATAATGTCGTTATGATAGAAGAAGTATATAGTCTGGATTTAAAAGAAAACAGTCCTGTATTTGTGATACCTTGGTTTAATAACTGCCGTGTACTGGTTGACACAGGCGCGACGCTGCCGATATGGTTAAAAAGTGTTATCCCGCTGAAAATCAAAGGAGCCGTTAAAATGGATGAAAATGTAAATCTGAACGGAGTGGGAGGCAAGGTTACGGCGGATTTATACAGGGTAAATTTTGATTTGGGCAATATTCATTTTAAAAATTTACCAGTGGTGCATAAGGAATTGAAGGTTGCAGATGCATATATGATACTTCCGGCGACTCTGTTTGATGGTATGATGTATGAGGTTGACAATATAAATGGAACTTTTACAATCAAATTTGACAAGAGTGGTTATTATAGATATTTTAAAATAAAGGATACAGAGGGTATACCATATGTTTATTTATCTGGTGCATATGAAACAGAAGATGACTACAATAAAGAATTACAGCATAAAGAAAATTAGAGAAAGTTATGGTATAAATATTTTATTGCTAGAAGTAAAATCAGTATGCAGGATATTAAAAATTGGACATTGCCTTTTGGAAAAAGGTGCGTTAAAATAGTTTTAAGGTGGAGCGAAAGAAAAACTACCAGAAAACTACCAAAGTATCTGAAATGGGTAGAAAAGCAGGGAATAGATAAGGTTAAGAATGGAAAAGAAAGTAAAAATGATAATCGTTTCGGGGTTTTGTTCCATAGGGGATAAAACCCCGATTTTGTAAAATGCATCAGCTAATAATTGATATACAGGTTCATGTGCATTATAATAAGGAAAAGAACTGAGATAAAATAAAAGTTCATTTAGAGAAAGGGTGGTACGCATGGAAAATATTAATGTAGACAAGGTGTTTCAAGACTATGGTTTAGAGGTACAACAGGTAGAACCTTATGTGTATAAGGTATTGAATACAGAAAAAGAGATTAGCGTAGAGGAATTGCAGGATTCATTGGTAAGCAGCATATTAATCACTTCCGACCAAACTGGTTATAAAAAGTTAAATATAGGGGGATATTATACGTTAGCATATATCTATTATATAATACTTGATAAAAAAAATAAGGAATTAGGGCATAAGTATAATAATAAAGCAAATGAGGAGTTTGGAGAATCAATATATGATTCATATGAGTATGATTCTAAAGGCGAGTACACTATAGATACAATCTATGCAGAAGGCGAGGTGTAAAGACATGAAATTAAGCAGAGCAGAGATGAAAAAGAGGGCTAATCCAATTACACATGCCTTTAATAGGGAATCATACTTTACAAGAATAAGGTTTAAGATAGATAATAACTTAGTAAATGTAACAACAAAAATAGATACAGGTGCAACCTATACTGTAATTGGTTTGTGCAGTGACGAATTGGAAGGTTTTAAGAACAATATAATGAAAAGCAATATGAGGGGGATTGCATATGATGCATCAGGTACAGAACTAAAACTATATGGCTACATTGTAGAGAATTTCAGACTTACAGATGAAATCACCTTGGACAAAATCAAACTCTTCTTCTCTGAGGATATAGGAAACAAAGCGTTATTAGGAATGGACATATTAAGTTTATTCGATTTCCAATATTTAAAGGAAAAGCGGCAGAATTATGGTACATTCTGGATAAATAATTATGATGAAGCATTAGAAGAACTCCAAGAAAGAAGATTAAACAAAGACATAGATTACATAGACCCAATTTTAATTGCTGCTATAGATGATACAAGAGAGAGTCGATAAAAAGGAAAACCATAAATACATCAGCTAATGATTGATATACAAGTTCATGTGCATTATAATAAAAATAACTGGAATTAAATAAAAGTTTATTTAGAGAAAGGGTGGTACGCATGGAAAATATTAATGTAGACAAGGTGTTTCAAGATTATGGTTTAGAGGTGCAACAGATAGAACCTTATGTGTACAAGGTATTGAATACAGAGAAAGAGATTAGCGTGGATGAATTACAGAAAGATTTAGAATACTGTGTATTATTAACATCAGAGCGTAAAGGGAAAAAAAGGTTAAGTACAGGAGGTTGTTATACGCTGGCATATATTTATTATATAGTGACGGATGTTGATAATATAGAGTTGGGATACAAATATGATGACATTGCAAGTAAAGAGTTTGGAAAAGTAATATATGATGCGTATGAATATGACCCTAAGGGTGAATATACCATAGATACAATCTATGCAAGAGGAGAGATTTAATTATGAGCGCGAGCAGGTCAGAACTTGAGAAAGCGGCAAATCCAGCTACAAAGGCATTTAACAGAGAATCATATTTTACAAAAACCTCTTTTGACATAAACAATAAAACTGTCAAAATAACAACAAAAATAGATACAGGTGCGACATATACGGTTATAGGATTAGAGAATAAAGGATTGATAAGATTTAAAGATAAGATACTAAAAAGCAATATGAGGGGAACAGCATATGATGCATCAGGCACAGAACTAAAACTATATGGCTACATCGTAGAGAATTTCAGACTTACAGACGAAATCACCTTGGACAAAATCAAACTCTTCTTCTCTGAGGACATAGGAAACAAAGCATTGTTAGGAATGGACATACTAAGTTTATTTGACTTCCAATACATAAAAGAGAAGCGGCAGAATTATGGAACATTCTGGATAAATAACTACGATGAAGCATTAAAAGACCTCCAAGAAAGAAGATTAAACAAAGACATAGATTACATAGACCCAATTTTAATCGCTGCTATAGATGATACAAGAGAGAATCAATAAGGTTTATCATGCTGTATATCATAAAGATATAAAAACTTTCCAAGACAGTTTTTCCAATAATGACAGCCAGTAACAAAAAGATGACAAAACAAAACTTAAAAGAATGCTGGAAATTCAAGATTTGCAGAACACAGTGATAAGAAATTAAAAATATATAAAATGATAATCATTTCGGGGTTTTATTCCATATGGGATAAAACCCCGATTTCGTAAGAGTGACAAAAAATGATAGCAAGGTGATAAGACATCCTGCATAAAATACCAGAGTATCAAGAACAAATATTCATGAACATAAGTGTGTTTCTACCAGACAATAAAATAATTAAAAACAGCGGAAACAAATTTATGAACATAGAGATATTTGAAAATGCATCTACAAAAACGGAGTGAATACCCGAAAACAGGAAACCAATATTTACACGAAGGAATAACAACATGCAGTTGCCAGAGATCTCCTTAACAAATAACGAAGATTGAAAAAACATACGAAATAATTCCCTATTATTTATTCAGGTTACGGAAACATTCGGCTGTCATTTTTAAGGCTTCAATCTGTTTGTTTGTCAGACCATCAAGATATAGGACATTTTGTTTATTCGTTTCAGTACCAAGCAGATAGTCAACAGATACCTTATAAATGGCAGCAAGTTTAATGAGTATGGGAAGGGAGGGCTGGCGTACATCGGATTCATACAATCCAACCATACTGACAGAAACCCCGATACGCTGGGCAATGACCTTTCTTGAAAGGTTGTTTTGGATACGGGCAGATTTTAGTTTATTACCTAGATTACAAATCATAACAATACCTCCATAGCTATCATAAAAAAGAAAATACTTCTAATGGTTGTAAAGTACTTCTATACGTAGCGTTTTGCCTATAAAACAACAAAAAGAAGCAAATACAGCATATTGTATCAGCTAAGTTGATAAATATATGAACATACAAACCATTCAGAAAGCTGTACATGGGAGATATGAGCAGATAATAGTTTCAAACTGAAAATCTTGATAGTACCTGCAATACTCATTGCTCATGGGAAATAAAGTCGCAATTTATACCTCAAAAAGTGCGAAGCATACTAGATGAATTACTAATATGCGCGAAATATGATAAAATCTGTTCACGTAATAATATATTGACAAAAGCACAGGATAGAACGTGCAGAATGGAGGTTATAATGAAAACAAAGAAAGGAAACCTGCTGCAGAATCAGCGGCAGAGGAAGAGGATGCTGGCGCTGCTGCTTGCGGCGGCGCTGACCGCTGAGACGGCCCCAGTAAACGTGCAGGCACAGGGAAATGGGGGGGGGGAGGTATGGTATAACCCCGACCTATGAGAGCGTCAGCGGTAGCACGGTAACAGAGGGAGAGACAGAAAGCTCCGAAGAGACAGAAGGCTCCGAAGAGACAGGAAGCTTCGAAGAGACAGGAAGCTTCGAAGAGACAGAAGGCTCCGAAGAGACAGGAAGCTTCGAAGGGACAGGAAGCTCCGAAGAGACAGGAAGCTTCGAAGAGACAGGAAGCTCCGAAGAGACAGAAGGCTCCGAAGAGACAGGAAGCTTCGAAGAGACAGGGAGCTCCGAAGAGACAGTAAGCTCCGAAGAGGCAGGAGGTTCCGAAGAGACAGGTGACACCTTAGAAACGAATCATCCGGCAGTAAACCTTGCGGCAGAGGGTACAGCCGACAGTGAGGAGAGCGGAGAGGGATGGGTTCTTACAGTAGATTATTACGGGGGCAAGCTGAAGATCCAGTCGGATGACGGGATGAAGAATTGGATGGATCACATTACGGCTATGGAAGAGGACGCGAAGAAGACTTATTTGGAAAAGATAAATAAGGTAGAGATATGCCAAGGGGTGACAAGCATACCAAGCCGCGCGTTTGAAGATTACAAAAAAATGGAAAGGGTTACCGTCCCGTCCGGTGTGACAAGCATCGGGGCGAATGCGTTTTATGGATGCGAAAGACTAAAAGAGATTACCCTCCCGTCCAGCGTGACAAGCATCGAGGAGTATGCGTTTTATTCGTGTAAGTTCCTTAAAAAGCTTAACCTCTCGTCCGGTGTGACAAGCATCGGGGCGAATGCGTTTGGCAGCTGCACCAGCCTGATAGAGGTTACCCTCCCGTCCGGTGTGACAAGTATCGGGGCGAGTGCATTTCGGTATTGCACGATTCTGGAAGAGGTTACCATCCCGTCCACTGTGACAGAAATTGGAGAATGTGCGTTTGAAATGTGCGAACGGCTGGAAAAGGTTATCATTTCGTCCGGTGTGACAGAAATCAAGAGGAAAGCGTTTTACAATTGCCGTCTTTTGGGAGAGGTTACCATCCCGTCCAGTGTGACAAAGCTTGGGAATTCTGCGTTCGCGCAGTGCATACATCTGAGGGCGATATATATGCAGGGAAACACACCGCCGGAACTGGAAGATAATGTGTTTAGCGGAAATTTCCAATTAGGCTGTACAATATACATTCCGACGGCGGCCTTGGATGCATATTGTAATGCAGAGGGATGGAATCAGCTTAAGCGCTATATGAGAAAATACGACCCACCCAAAACGCCGATAGAAACGGCAAAGGCGGCCGCAGAGGAAGCGTGGGGTAACATCACGCTAACAAATCACTACAAATTTGACGACCTGAAAAATGACATGGAGGAGGCGGTCAAGGCCGCGCTGGAAGAAGCGGGCGTGGACACCACGGACGTGACTGTGGAGGTGCCTTTTACTAAATTTCAGAATATAGGTGCCACAGGGGATGCGGAAGGAAGCGTAAGCGCCACGGTGCAGATCAGCGTCGGCGGTGAATCTATCGAAATAACAGTGAATCGGACGTTCGACCTGATTTCCTGCGGCATGGACTGGGAGCTTGACAGATACGGGAAGCTGACGGTCCGTTCGGAGGAAGGGCTGTCGGGCTGGGAGGCGCATATAAGTCTCGGTTACGATCGAGACAGGGTGATCAGCGCAGAGATAGCGGATGAGGTGACAGACATCAGGAATGTGTTTTTTAATCACAGAAATATGACGAAGATTACCCTCCCGTCTGGCATGACAAGCATCGGGGATAGTGCGCTTAGCAACTGCGTCAGTCTGGTAGAGATTACCCTCCCGTCCGGTGTGACAAGCATCGGTAATTCTGCGTTTGGCGGCTGCACCAGCCTGAAAGAGATTACCCTCCCGTCCGGCGTGACAAGCATCGGGAATAGTGCGTTTAACAACTGTGACAGCTTGGAAGAGATTACCCTCCCGTCCGGTGTGACAAGCATCGGGGGAGCGGCGTTCATCGACTGCGACGGCTTGGTAGAGGTTACCCTCCCGTCCAGTGTGACAGAAATTGGGAAGAAAGCGTTCCAAAGCTGCGGTTCGCTGGAGCGCGTAATCATGCTGGGGAGCACACCGCCGAAACTGCTGGGTACGACTTCGGCTGACGGGGGATCGCTGAACAATTTTGCGTACAGTAAATTCCATAATGACGGGACGAAGGGCATAAAAGTTCCGCCGGGGGCTGTGAGGGAATATCTGGACAAATGGGGCCAGTGGCACAAACATATAGAAGGATACGTTTCACCTCAGGGGACGGTAGAAACAGCAAAGAAGGCAGCAGAGGAAGCGCTGGAGAAAATCACGTTCTCCAATGGCACAACGGCGGAAAAGCTGAAAGATAAAATGGAGGAAGCGGTCAGGGACGCACTGGCAGAAGCGGGCATAGACAGCAAGAACGTGACTGTGACGGTGGAAGATTTTACGAAGACAGAAGCGACAGAGGAGGCGCCGGGAAGCGTCAGCGCGACCGTGAAGATTGAAAGCGGCGGGGTATCCGACACCATATCGGTGAACAAGCCAATTGATAAGCTGCCGGCCACACCCGAGGAAAAGGTGGAAGCGGCCAAAAAAGCGGTAGAGGAGGCGCTGAAAGAGATCACGGTTTCCAATGGCACCACGGAAGAAAAGCTGAAAGACAAAATGGAGGAAGCGGTAAAGGATGCACTGACAGAAGCAGGGGTGGACAGCAAGGACGTGACCGTGACGGTGGAAGACTTTACGAAGACAGATGCCACAGGAGATGCGCCGGGAAGCATCAACGCGACCGTGAAGATCGAAAGCGGTGGGGTATCCGACACCGTATCGGTGAACCAGCCAATCGACAAGCTGCCGGGCACAGGTGCGGAAAAGGTGGAAGCAGCAAAGAAGGCAGCGGAGGAAGCGCTGAAGGAAATTACGGTCTCCAATGGCACCACAGCGGAAAAGCTACAGGATAAAATTGAGAAAGCGGTCAAGGATGCACTGGCAGAAGCAGGGATAGACAGCACGGACGTAATCGTGGGTGTGAGAGACTTTACGAAGATAGAGGCGACAGAAGAAGCGTCGGGAAGCATCAGTGCGACGGTGGAGATTGTAAGCGGCGGCGTATCCGGCAAAATACCGGTGAACAAGCCAATCGATAAGCTGCCGGCAACACCCGAAGAGAAGGTGGAAGCGGCCAAAAAAGCGGCGGAGGAGGCGTTGAAAGACATCACGGTTTCCAACGGCACCACGGAAGAAAAGCTGAAAGACAAAATGGAGGAAGCGGTCAGGGACGCACTGGAAGAAGCGGGCATAGACAGCAAGGACGTGACCGTGACGGTGGAAGATTTTACGAAGACAGATGCCACAGGGGATACGCCGGGAAGTGTCAGCGCGACCGTGAAGATTGAAAGCGGCGAGGTATCCGACACAATATCAGTGAACCAGCCAATCGACAAGCTGCCGGGCACACCAGAGGAAAAGGTGGAAGCGGCCAAAAAAGCGGCGGAGGAAGCGCTGAAAGAGATCACAGTCTCCAATGGCACCACGGCGGAAAAGCTGAAAGACAAAATGGAGGAAGCGGTAAAGGACGCGCTGGAAGAAGCAGGGATAGACAGCAAGGACGTGACCGTGACGGTGGAAGACTTTACGAAGACAGATGCCACGGAGACTGCGCCGGGAAGTGTCAGCGCGACCGTGAAGATCGAAAGCGGTGGGGTATCCGATACCATACCGGTAAACAAGCCAATCGGTAAGTTGTCAGGCAGCACACCCGCAGAAAAGGTGGAAGCGGCCAAAAAAGCGGTGGAGGAAGCGTTAAACAAAATGACGGCCTCCAATGCCACCACGGAAGAAAAGCTGAAAGACAAAATGGAGAAAGCGGTCAAGGACGCGCTGGAAGAAGCAGGAATGGACAGCAAGGACGTGACCGTGACGGTGGAAGACTTTACGAAGACAGTTGCCACAGGAGATGCGCCGGGAAACATCAGCGCGACCGTGAAGATTGAAAGCGGCGGCGTATCCGTTACCATACCGGTAAACAAACCAATTAACAGGCTGCCGGGCACACCCGCAGAAAAGGTGCTGGCGGTGAAGAAGGCAGTGGAGGACGCTTTGCGGGATGCCATCGAGGAAATGCTTGGAGGGAAAAAAGTAACCAATGAAAACAGAGAGGAGATCGCAGCACAGATCGCAAAAGAAGAATTCATCATTGGTGCCCTTACCGAGGCGTTAGAGGCAGCGGGAGTCGGCATGGATGATATCGAGTTTGGCGATGTGGACATCAATGCAGACGACCTTGCGACCGTGGAGAAGGAAGGCAGCGTCAGGGTGGCCATACCGATTACAAGCACAGAAGATGCCGGACAGTCGGAAACTGCGGAGGTTCTGGTCCCGATTGAGAAACTGGACAAGGATGAAGTATGGGCAGAGGAGACAATAACGGAAGCCTTGACAGATGACATTACCATTACCAATGAAACAACACTGGACGAAATTCAGAAAGTGATAGAAGAGGCGTTAGGCGATACTGCCACGGTCGATGAAATAGAACAGCTTGAAAAAGAGGATGCGACATATGACAAGCCCGGGAAACTCAAGTTAAAGATCAAATTGACAATAAACGGGAAAACCGTATATATTGATGTCAATATTCCTATAGGGCAGTTGGTCGGCAGAACGGGCATCAGTTACCGCTTTATGGATTATGATTCACTGGATAAGGATGGAAATCCCTGCTATAAATACACGGGAGCGGCAATCAAGCCGGCCATTGAAGTCTATAATAACGAAACGCTCCTGACCGAAGGCAAGGATTATACGGTTGCCTACATGAACAATACCAAGCTCAGCACCGGCAGCCGCAGAGGCCGCCTGAATGTGAAAGGAAAAGGCAGCTTCACGGGAACTGCTAGAATGATCAACTTTGATATTATCCATGCGGACATTGACCAAGACACAGTTCATCCCGCAGAGATAACCGTAATAGTCAATACGAAAGTGTCTCCTGTCATCATGAACGGAACGAAGAAGCTTACGTCCAAGGACTATAAACTTGAGGGGGCAGGGCTTACCAATAACAAGTATGCGGCCGCTACGGCTGAGGGAACCCCCAATATCCTGACGGTAACTGGTATCGGCGGCTATGAAGGGAGCAGTTTCGAGATCAGGGTAAAGGTGATTGAAAAGAAAGATGCCGGAAAGCTGGCAGTGGCTGTTGACAAGGACTACAAGCCCGTATATGATGGCAGTGCGGTAAATTTAAGCAGTCTGTTTAAGAAGACGGCGGACGGGGAAGGCGCGATCACGGTAACGGACTCCAAAGACAAGACAAAGATCCTGAGAGAAGGAACTGATTTCAGCGTCGTGTGTACTTCAAACCTTTCAGACGCAGGAACTGTGAAGTTTACGTTAACAGGTATGGGCGCGTATACCGGAAGCGTGAGCAAAACGTTCAAGATCAGTCCGTTGAAGGTTACTGACAGCGCCAAATTTTCAGTTGCTTTTGATGAAAAGGACTATGAATACAGAGCGGACGGAACGACAGTGGACGGGCTAAAGGTAACATATCTGGGAATGACGGATTCAGAAGCGGATGATCTGGTTTTGAAACCGGGTGTGGATTATAAAGTTACCTACAGTAACAATAAGAAGGTGAGCGGGAACAAAGAAGCGGGCATTAAGATCACTTTCCTTGGCAACTATAAGGGCAGTAGTGCGGTATCAAAGACTTTTAAAGTCGTACCTGCGAAACTGTCAGCCGCCAACACGATGATCACAATCCCCGACAAGATATACGAAAAAGCGGGGAGGACATACAAATCGAATCCCATCGTGACCGTCAACGGAGCGACCATCAAATCTTCCAATTACACGGTATCCTACGCATGGGCGACGGAGTCGGAGGCAGGAGACGACGCGAAGTATGCCAATGACGACAAGGTTAAGATCACCATAGCGGACGATGATGCATGGGCAAAAGTCAGAGTGACGGTAACCCCCAAGGAGACGAGCAGCTACAGACTGGCGGAGGGAGCTGTCCTCCAAGGCGAGTACTATGTGAGAAAGAAAGCCGACGGGGCAGTCAACCTGTCAAAAGCACGAGTGATGCTCTATGAAAGACGGACAAATAAGAAAATAATGAATCTGGAATATAATGGGAATACTTTCTATACGCCTGAAGGAAACGACCCTTCTAAAGAAAAAGTTCCAGATGATCCGAATGCAGTGTATGTGAGACTGTACGTGGGTGCTGTAGGAGATGGTACGACGGTTGATCCGGGATGCTATAACGTGGTCTGGACGAACGCAACTGCGAAAGGCAAAGCCACGCTGGTCATCTCCGGCGACGGTGATCGTGCGGTCGGAAGCATAACGAAAAATGTTAATATCAAGGCGAATAACTTAAATGGAAAGACCTTGACAGACTTTGTGGAGAAGGCTGTCAACAGTCTGAAAAATATATGGAAAGGAGACAACGGTATTTTTTAGGACCAGTGTATGAGAACCGGCGCATATGCGGAGAAGCGTATGCGCCGGTCTGTTTTTAAATCCTTTATTGATGTCCCTTTTACAGTTTGTTGCAAGTGAAGAAATTCCTGTAATGAGAATGGAGCGAAGGGCTGTTTCTGGCAGGAAGCTTTTTATGGAAATTGACTATCCAGTATATCCAGATGCTCAGCAGCAAAAAGAAACAGCTATAAACAATCCTATAGATGCAAATGATTTTCAGCAAATTATTTTCATCGTAGAATACCTTGAAATAGTATGCAGTATTTGATAAAATATACTCACGACAGATGAAATCCGCCATGAGTATAGCGCCAGCCGCAGCCGCGAAGCGGCATATTTCCTTATGCGGCTGTGTGCATAACTTTATACTGAGCGGTCAGTCTTTCCGACTGCCAGTATAACATAGGGATAATACCAAAATAAAAGAATAACTTTGAGCTGGAAAAATAAGGAATAGGCATACTGCATAAAAATAAGTATTGCTTTTCTTTAATATGGGCGTTAAAATAGTTAGGGGTAAGATGAATGAATTTTCAGAAAAAACATAAATAAAGATAAAAGAGAAGAAGCGGACAGAGCAAATATAGTGAAAATGACACGAAAGGAATAGGCTGTAAACTGAAAAATGAAGCATCTTAAAAAACATTCCATAAAACAAGAAATTGCATTGATTTTTATTACAGTGATGGCGGGGACAATTATACTCTGCTGGGTGATCAACAATAGTTTTTTGGAAAAGTTTTATATCCAGAATAAAAAGAACGCCATAAAAGACGCCTACTACAGAATGAATGAAGTTCTGGCAAACGGGGATATCACTTCGGAGGAATATGATCTCGAACTGCGCAAAACCTGCGATATGTACAATATTGGACTGCTGGTGATTGATGCGGCATCTAATACCGTAAAATCCAACACAAGAGATGCAGATAAGCTGATGCGCAGGCTTTACGATAATTTTTTCAAACCGGGAAGTGATATGAATTATCTGGACGTAGGGAATAATTATTATCTGGCAAATGTCATGGATAAGTCTACGTACACCGAATATCTGGAAATGTGGGGCGTTTTGGACAATGGAAATCTTTTTCTCATACGTTCTCCTATCGAAAGTATACGCGATAGTGTGAAGCTGTCCAATCAATTTTTGGCGTATGTGGGATTTATTGCAACGGTTATCAGTGCGGCACTGATCTGGTTTGTGACAACCAGAATCACGAGGCCGATTATGGAATTAAAAAATATTTCCGAGCAGATGACGAAGCTCAATTTTGAGACAAAGTATGAGAGCCGGGGACAAAATGAGATTGATCTGCTTGGCAGACATATCAATGAACTTTCAAGTACATTAGAGAGGACAATCTCCGAATTAAAAACCGCAAACATTGAACTTCAGCGGGATATCGAGAAAAAAGAACAGATCGACGAGATGCGCAAAGAATTTTTGTCAAACGTTTCCCATGAGTTAAAGACACCGCTTGCACTGATACAAGGATACGCGGAGGGACTCGTGGAGGGCATAAATGATGATGATATTGAAAGCAGAAATTTCTATTGTGAAGTAATTATAGATGAAGCAGGAAAAATGAATACAATGGTCAAAAAGCTGCTTGATTTAAACCAACTGGAATTTGGCAAAGATGTTGTCACGATGGAACGTTTTGACATTACCGCACTCATTCGTAATTTTATTGCGTCGGCAGAGATTCTGATCAGCCAGAATGAAGTGAAGGTGAGACTTGAAGAGCCTGAGCCGATTTACGTGTGGGCAGATGAATTTAAGACGGAAGAGATTATCCGAAATTTTTTTAGCAACGCGATGAACCATGTGTCCGGTGATAGGATTATCGAGATTAAATACCAATTGATTGAACAGGAGAGTGCCAATAAAGTACGGATTCGAGTGTTCAATACAGGAGAGCCGATACCAGAGGAGTCTCTTGCTCATATATGGGAGAAATTCTATAAAGTAGACAAGGCGCGCACGCGGGAATACGGCGGCAGCGGCGTGGGATTATCCATCGTAAAAGCAATCATGGAATCCATGAACCAGCGTTACGGTGTTATTAATTATACCAATGGCGTAGAGTTCTGGTTTGAACTCGAAACCAAATAAATATGGAGGTGTTGATTTGAAAAAGGGAAAGGTTTTAGGGCTATTTGCCATGTCTGCAATGCTGCTGACCGGTTGCATAGATGCCATGCCAGAGCTCACGGCTGAGCAGTCGGACATCATTACAGAGTATGCGGCAGGACTGCTGTTAAAATATTCACCCAATTACAATTATAGAATTGCGGATGAGGAGGAAGTGCTTGCAGCGATGGCAGCGCGGCAGGAGGCTGCCGAGGCGGAGAGCGAGACAGCAGCAGAGACTGAGCCCGAAACGGACAGTGCACAGCCGGAGGAGGAAACAAATCAAAATACATCTTCAACGGAAACAGAGACTGAGCCCGAAACGGAACAGATACAGTTTGTGGCAGATCTTGATTTTGCGGCAGAGCTGGGCATTGATGATTTGATTATCCGCTACCAATCCTTTGAGGTGTGCAGTGCGTACCCCGGGGATAACACAGGCTTTAGTGTAGATGCCGCACAGGGCAAGAAACTGCTGGTGATGCATTTTGACTTGGAGGGTCTGCCAGAGGAGGATATTGACTGCAATCTGTTTGATTATGAGCTCAAGATGCGTGTAAATATCAATGATTCAGGCTCTGTACCTGTTTTGAGCACGCTGATTCCCAATGATCTGGGTACCTATATGGACATCGTTCCGGCAGGGGAAATCGTAGATGTCGTGGCGGTGGCAGAGATTGATGATATGACGGCAGAGGAGATTCAGACATTGACGCTTTATGCTGCTTCAAACAGCCAGTCTTGTGCTGTGAAGTTAAAATAACTGGAAATTGTCAAAAAATTGCTAAAAATATTTGTATTTATTCGTATATCTATGTTATAATTGATTAAAGATGAATACTCTGCACAGCAGTGATGATAAAGAGATTGAAAATAAGTATATTTTTGATCATCTGTAGAATGGAGGTTTAATATGGAGACTAAGATTCTCTTGGAGAACGGAACTAATGAGTTAGAAGTATTAGAATTTGTGGTGGACGGAAATTCTTATGGTATTAATGTGGCTAAGATCAGAGAGATTATTCCCTATTCGCCTGTAACACCTGTGCCGAATGCGCATCCCAGCGTGGAAGGTATTTTTATGCCGCGTGATGCGATGATTACGGCAATTGATCTGCGGAACTGTTTACAGCGTGGGCAGTCACAGCCGGGCGGTCTGTTTATTATCACGAGTTTTAATAAACTTGACATTGCTTTTCATGTTGATTCCGTGATCGGCATTCACAGAGTGTCATGGGTTGATATCATTAAACCCGGTGCTACAGTGACGACAGTGGAAGATGGTATTTCTACAGGTATCATCAAGATTGATGGAAAACTTATCATTATCCTTGATTTCGAGAAAATTATTACAGATATTAATCCAGAGACAGGCTTGAAGGTGACAGAGATTGATGCGCTGGGTACGAGAGAGAATACAGAGATTCCGATTCTGATCGCAGAAGATTCCTCTCTGCTTAGAAAGTTGATTGTTGATTCGCTCAAGAAAGCAGGATATGAAAACATTATTAAAGCTGAGAATGGCGAGGAAGCATGGGAATACATAGTTAAGTGCAGAGATGCTGGAACGCTGGATAAAGATGTACATCTTCTTATCACTGATATCGAGATGCCTCTTATGGATGGACACCGTCTGACGAAGCTTGTAAAATCAGATGATGCGACAAAACATATACCGGTAATTATTTTCTCTTCACTTGTCAATGATGAGATGAGAAGAAAGGGTGAAGATTTAGGTGCAGATGCACAGTTATCAAAACCTGAGATTGGAAATCTTGTTAAGGTAATTGATGAGCTGCTTGCAAGATAAGAAAGACAGATAGAGCCGGGATAAATACCCGGCTTTAACAAATTATGCAAACTTTTGTGTAGGGGAAATGTAAGGAGAGGCATGGACGAGACTGAAATCATTGAAAAACAAACTATACTAGTAGAGAAGATAACAGATGCGGACATGGTACTTGTGGGTATTGGTGAAGAGTTTCATGAGGATTTTAAAGAGATACATAGATTTCCAAATCTTATGTCTGCACTTGAAGAGGTAGATATTAATGAGACCCTTGAGTGGGCGATTCCTTTTCTGGAGCATCGGTTTTTGATAGAACATAAAGACGGCAGCTTGGAGGAGGCTTACAAGAAGCTTTATGAGCTGGTAAAAGATAAGAATTATTTTGTGATCACAACTTGTATTGATGAGATTATCCAAAGAGCGCCATTTGACAACGAGCGGGTGGTGGCGCCTTGCGGAAATTATCAAATGCTCCAATGCAGTGAAAAGTGTTGTAATACCTTATATCCATCGAAAGACTTTTCAGATTTAGTTAATCAGGCAATTTTAGATAATGTAGGCTTAGATTCTCTTGAAGAGCCGAAATGTCCTGTTTGCGGCAAACCATTAGTTTACAGCAATATTTTGTGCGAACAGAATTATGTCGAGGAAGGGTATCAAAAGCAGTGGGAGAACTACACGAAGTGGCTGCAAGGGACATTGAATAAAAAACTCTGCATTCTTGAACTGGGTGTGGAATTAAATTTGCCCAATATAATCAGATGGCCTTTTGAAAAGGTTGCTTTTTATAACCAAAAGGCAAGTTTTTTCAGAATCAATGCTTCATTGTACCAGATGACAGAGGAATTGAGTGGCAAGGGCGTCAGTATTGCGATGAATGCAGTCGATTTTCTCAGAGAGTATACATTGTCGGATAGAACAGAGACGGAGGGATTATCATGAGTTCAGAGGAAAACTATTTGGATAATTTGCTTAACAATGTGTTAGAGCCAAAGCCAACAGAACCCATGAAGGAAATACAAGTGTCAGATATAGAAACAGTGACAGAGCCTTCGGCAGAGACGAATGCCGAACTTGCCATACAAGATGAACAAGACGAGTTCGACATATCAGAGATCGAGGAACTAGAACCAGAGCCGGATATTCAAGAAACGAATATGCCTGAAAATGAGCTGGAATTAGAAGAGCTGGAGATAACAGATATCGCCTCAGAAATCCAAGAGTCCAATCCGTCTGAACTAGAAGATGAAGAGCTGGAACTCCCAGAGTTAGAGCCAGAACTCCCAGTACTAGAAGAATTGGAACTGTCAGAACTAGAGCCAGAAACTTCAGAACCAGAACTCTTAGAACGAGAGACGGAAAACTCAGCATCAGAAATGTTTGAGCTAGAAGATGAAGAATTGGAAATTCCAGACCTAGAGTCTGAAAACCTAGAATCAGACCTGCCAGACCTAGAAGATGAGGAACTGGGAATCCCAGAGTTAGAGCCAGATATTATAGAATCGGACTTGTCCGAGCTAGAAGATGAAGAACTGGAAATCCCAGAGTTAGAGTCTGAAAACCTAGAATCAGACCTGCAAGAGCTGGAATCCGAAGAACTGGAAGTATCTGAATTAGAACCAGAAGTGCAAGAAACGAATGTACATGAAAATGAGCTGGATTTAGAAACACTGGAGATAGCAGATATCGAGTTAGAATTCCAAGAGTTGAATCCGTCAGACCTAGAAGATGAAGCACTGGAAATCCCAGAGTTAGAGCCAGAAATTATAGAATCGGACCTGTCTGAGCTAGAAGATGAAAAACTGGAAGTGCCAGAATTAGACGCAGAAATGCTAGAATCAGAAGAAGCTGAAATATCAGAATTACAGTCCGAAGAGTCAGAACTGGAACTGCCAGAGTTAGAAGAATTGGAAATTCCAGACCTAGAGTCGGAAAACCTAGAATCAGACCTGCAAGAGTTGGAAGCCGAGGAACTGGAAGTATCTGAAATAGAACCAGAAGTGCAAGAAACGAATGTACATGAAAATGAGCTGGGATTAGAAACACTGGAAATAGCAGATATCGAGTCAGAAGTCCAAGAGTTGAATCCGTCTGAGCTGGAAGATGAAGAGCTGGAAATCCCAGAGTTAGAGCCAGATATTATAGAATCGGACTTGTCCGAGCTAGAAGATGAAAAACTGGAAGTGCCAGAATTAGAAGCAGAAATGCTAGAAACAGAAGAATCAGAAATATCAGAATTACAGCCCGAAGAGTCAGAACTGGAACTGCCAGAGTTAGAAGAATTGGAAATTCCAGACCTAGAGTCTGAAAACCTAGAATCAGACCTGCAAGAGCTGGAAGCCGAGGAGCTGGAAATATCTGAAATAGAACCAGAAGTGCAAGAAACGAATGTGCGTGAAAATGAGCTGGAATTAGAAGCACTGGAAATAGCAGATATCGAGTCAGAAGTCCAAGAGTTGAATCCGTCGGAACTAGAAGATGAAGAGCTGGAAATCCCAGAGTTAGAGCCAGAAATCCCAGATGCAGTTTCAGCCCCCCTGAACATAGAGGAGAGCTTTTCAGAAGCAGTATCAGTTTCGGCTAATGAAGTTCCAGATAATGAATTAGAAGCCTTACATACAGAGATACCTGAGAAGGATACTCATTTGGATATAGAGATGCCAGATACAGACAAAGAATGGAGTTTGGAGGATAATAAAATGCCAGAAGATGATGAACTTAAACTAGAAGATATCGAACTTCCAGAGCTGGAGGATGAGTTACCTTTGGAGGATAGCGAGTTGGACATTGATGGGCTGGACGAGGCAATTCAGTCAGAGACAGAGCTTGAGATGGCAGGCGAATTGAATATCGATGAGTTGGACTTTGGCGATGAGACAGCAAAAGCGGATAGTTTTGACGTTGAAATCCCCGATTTGGAGATGCCTGACATTCCAGATTCAGAAGATTTTGATCTCAATATAGATGATGCAGCCGCCTTTCCAGAATTGTCAGATGCCGCGGAGCTGCTAAGACAAAATGCAAAAGCAAATGAGAGTGAAGCTTCAATTGGCATGGAGGATAATCTTGAAGATGTGTTAAATATGCTAGATGATGATGCTGAGCTTGCTGAAATCAATGATATGCTCAAAAAATCAGATAACAATGAGCCAATTCAGGATGATATGATGGATCTGCTGCACCAGATGGCAGATGATGAAGCCGCATCTGTCAATGCCGGAATTAATCATGTAGATGATGACGATGATGGCGTGCCGCTTCCAGAACTCCCTCAGTCTGCGCTCAAGGCAGAACAGGCTGAGCAAACAGCGACAGCAGATGATACAACAGCCGATGATGGCAAGAAAAAAGGCAAGAAGGCATCTGCAAAGAAGTCTAAAGGCGGCAAGGAGGCTGCGGAGTCAGACGAGCCAAAGAAACCGGGCTTTTTTGGCAAATTCTTTCATATGCTGACAGAAGATCTCGTTCCCGAACCGACCGAGGAAGAGCTTGCTGCGGAGAAGGAAGCAAAGGCGGCAAAGAAGCAGGAGGAGAAGGCAAAAAAGGAAGAGGAAAAACTCGCCAACGACGAGACCAAAAAAGCAAAAGACGAGGAAAAAGAGGCTGCCAAGAAGGCAAAGCAGGAAGCAGCAGCACAGAAAAAGAAAGAAAAGCAGGCTGAGAAGGAGAAAAAAGCTGCCGCAAAACGGGCAAAACTAGAAGCAGAAGGTCCCAAAAAGCGCATTCCGCCTAAGAAGATGGCAGTTGGCGCCGTGTTTGGTGCCACGGTGGGCGGCGCTGTTATCATAGCAACGAATACACTTGCAACGCAGGGATTTTTGCAGTCAGCCCGCAATGCATATATTGCAGAGGATTATAAGTCCGTATACCAGCTCATGTATGATATGGATTTCGATGAAACTTCATCAGAAGGACGAATCAAGGCAAAGAGTGAAGTGCTGTTAAAAATGCAGCGGCGGTATGATTCCTATCAGACAAATATGAAAATGGGGCGCGAAGTAGAGGCACTGGACGCTTTATTACAAGGTATCACAACCTATGACACCGTCAATGCTGATGCGGAAAAATATGAAGTGATGGAGGAAGTGGATGCAATCAAAGCACAAATTTTAGAAATCCTCCAGACAAACTACAATCTCGACGAGACGGCAGCAAGAGTCCTGATCAGTAACGAAGATGCATTGTCTTATACAATCGCACTCAATGATGTGATAAACGGAAATTAGTGTGAAATATAAAATTTCACCATCCTGATTTGTACGCCTGCTGAAGCAGGCAGATGGGAGTTAGTGTGAAATCATAGATTTCACCATACTGATTGCAGTGCTCGCTAAAGCGGGCGAATGGGAGTTAGAGGTAAAATACGATGATAGCAATGATTGATTATGATGCCGGAAATATCAAAAGTGTGGAGAAGGCGTTGACTGCTTTAGGTGAGACAGTCGTCATCACGAGGGATAAAGATACATTGCTTCGTGCGGATAAAGTAATCTTGCCGGGCGTTGGTGCTTTCGGCGATGCGATGGCAAAACTTCGGAAATATGAATTAGAGCCGATCATTCATGAGATAGTAGACAGACAGACACCCTTTATGGGAATCTGTCTGGGGCTGCAACTCCTGTTTGAAGCCAGTGAGGAAGCGCCCGAAGTATCTGGTCTTGGAATCCTGAAGGGTCGTATTACTAAAATACCAGAAAACACTGCATTAAAGGTGCCTCAGATTGGATGGAATTCATTAAAATTTCCAAACCGGGGCAAGCTCTTTGAGGGCATAGCAGAGGATTCATATGTGTATTTTGTGCATTCGTATTATTTGCAGGCAGAGGACTCGAAGATTGTGACTGCAACGACAGAGTATGTGACGCATATTCATGCATCTGTCGAAAAAGGGAATGTGTATGCCTGTCAGTTCCACCCAGAGAAAAGTTCGGATGTCGGGTTGAAGATTTTGAAGAACTTTGTGTCATTATAGAAACGCATTGAGTATGATGGAGGAATCAGATGATTACAAAGAGAATTATTCCATGTCTGGATGTGCATGACGGACGTGTGGTTAAGGGTGTGAATTTTGTCAATCTGGTGGATGCGGGAGACCCTGTTGAGATTGCTGCCGCTTATGATCAGGCGGGAGCTGACGAATTGGTGTTCTTAGATATCACAGCATCATCAGATAACCGTGCCACCAAGGTAGAGTTGGTGCGGCGGGTGGCTGAGAAGGTTTTTATTCCGTTTACGGTTGGCGGGGGCATCAGAACTGTGGAGGATTTCAAGGCGATACTCCGTGAAGGCGCGGATAAGGTGGCGGTGAATAGTGCAGCGATCATGAACCCTTCACTGATTCGCGAGGCGGCTGACAAGTTTGGCAGCCAGTGTGTTGTGGTCGCGATTGATGCAAAGCGCCGCGCCGACGGAAGCGGCTGGAATATTTATAAAAATGGCGGCCGTGTCGATATGGGGATTGACGCTGTGGAGTGGGCGGTGAAAGCAAACCAGCTTGGCGCCGGCGAAATCCTGCTGACAAGCATGGACTGTGATGGAACAAAGAATGGTTATGACAACGAACTTACCAGAATTGTGTCTGAGAAGGTTTCTATACCTGTCATCGCGTCGGGCGGGGCAGGCAGTCTGGAACATTTTCGGGATGTTTTTGTGCAAGGAAAGGCAGACGCAGCGTTGGCAGCCTCTCTGTTTCATTTCAAGGAATTGGAGATTCGGGATGTCAAAAAGTATCTGCATGAGCAGAGAATTTCAGTGAGAATATAAGGATAAATGCAAGAAGCATGGATATACGAAAGGAGAAAAGATTATGGCGATGTTGACAGGAGAATGGCTGGATGCAATGCAAGAGGAATTTCAGAAGCCTTATTATAAGGAGTTGTATCAATTTGTAAAGGATGAATACAGCAGTACGCTGATTTTTCCGCCTGCGGATGATATTTTTAATGCGATGCATTTCACGCCGCTTGACAAAGTGAAAGTGCTTTTGCTCGGACAAGATCCTTATCACAATGTTGATCAGGCACATGGGCTTAGCTTTTCTGTGCTTCCAAGCCAGACAAAGATCCCGCCTTCACTGCAAAATATCTATAAAGAGTTAAAATCAGATCTTGACTGTTCTATCCCGAATAACGGATATCTGAAAAAGTGGGCAGATCAGGGAGTGCTGCTGCTCAATACAGTGCTTACGGTGCGCGCTCATCAGGCAAATTCTCATCAGGGCAGGGGATGGGAGAAATTTACAGACGCCATTATTCAGGCGGTCAATGCACAGGACAGACCGATTGTATATATGCTGTGGGGAAAACCAGCGCAGAAAAAGATCCCGATGCTGACCAATCCAAAACATCTGATTTTGAAGGCGGCACATCCAAGTCCACTGTCGGCAAACAATGGATTTTTCGGATGCAAACATTTTAGTCAGGCAAATGAATTTTTGAAGGCAAACGGAGTAGAGCCGATTGACTGGCAGATTGAAAATATTTAAATTTGGACATGTCACACGAGGGATTAAAATTTGGTTAATATATCCAAAATATACGGAAATAAATGAATAGAATGAATTTATTTCCGTATATTATAGGTATTCTTGCATAAAAAAAGTCAAAATTGGAATATAGTGTTACAGCGAATTAGAATGTCATACGCAGTAAGACTATTGACAAATTTTTTCATTATAAGTATAATTAAATAGTCATGTCGCATAAACTAACTTTAGCAAACTAAAGCGTAAGCTTATGCTGAAAGAGAAGATGATAGGTTTTGAGTGCAGTGGACAATGGCGTTCATAGGCACTTTTTTACTTTTTTAAGCAGGTTTTTACCTTATAAATAGGTTAAAACATAGATAACTATAAGGAGGTTAAAAGTATTATGGAAAACAGAAAACGGATTCTTGCCGTATTATTGGCAGGAACAATGATTGCCGGTTCTCTGGCAGGCTGTGGTTCCAAGGGCGGTTCTGATACACCGGCTACAGATACACCTGTAGCAGATAATAGCAACAATACAGAGCAGGCAGGAACAGAGACCGCAGGGGACGAGACAACAACAGAAGGAGAGGAAGCAGACACTACGGTGCTGAGCATGGAGGAACTGGGGGCTATGGAGCATGATGAGCGTTCATCATATCTCTATGAGCAGAATCTTGGTGAATTTTATGAGTATTACCAAGAGGCGAAGGCAGAGCTTGAGAATGTTCCGCTCAGATATGCCAAGATGGCGATCGCAGAGGCAAAGCTGATCGAGTCAGGTGTGTTGGTGCCTGACCATACGAAAGGAGGAAATTATTCCATTTCCCGCGTTGCGCCGAACACGAAGTCCACAGTGATGTGGGGCAATGACAATCAGCGTTTCCACAACTTTGTTGTCACTACAGAGCCGATTGCCAAGGAGGATATCGCCGAGATTCGCGCAAATTGGGCAGAGCTCAAAGGTTCAGGCACCTATGAGGAATGGGTTAAGACATATTTGACAGACAAAGGATATGAGTTGAAGGATACATATAATTATAACCTTTACAATACAGATCCTACGACATGGGATGTACTTGCGACAAGCCAGTCAGCAGACAGTGAAGCCATTGTCAATACATTCGACGGACTGATGGAATATGACATGGAGAACGTACTCCAGCCGGCTTTGGCTGAGAGCTATGAGGTTTCTGAGGACGGACTGACCTATACGTTCCATATCCGTGAGGGTGCTGAGTGGGTTGATTCGCAGGGAAGAAAAGTGGCGGATGTCACAGCGGATGACTGGGTTGCAGGTATGCAGCACATGATGGATGCCATGGGCGGACTGGAGTTCTTGGTTGACGGTGTGATCAAGAATGCTACCGGATATATCAACAACGAGATTACTGATTTCAATGAGGTCGGTGTCAAAGCGGTCGATGATCATACGCTCGAGTATACCTTGGAAGCGCCGACACCTTACTTTTTGACAATGCTCAGCTACAGTGTGTTTGCGCCGATGAACCGTTCATTCTATGAGTCACAGGGCGGCAAGTTCGGTATGGAGTTTGACGCTTCCGCAGCAGATTACACCTATGGACAGACACCGAATAATATCGCATACTGTGGTCCTTATCTGGTGACGAACTATACGTCCAAGAATATTATCGTATTCTCAGCAAACGAGACATACTGGAACAAAGATAATATCAATATTAAGACACTCACATGGCCGTATGAAGATGGCTCAGATACTTTGAAGATCTACAATGACCTGAAATCTGGCACAGTGGACGGTACAGGTCTGACGGCTGCGACGCTGGAGGCAGCAAAGGCAGATGAATGGTTCGATAAGTATGGATATACAACCGACACAGAGGGTACGACATACTGTAACTACTACAATCTGTTCCGTACAGCATACGCAAATGCAAATGATGCGACAAAGGTGGTATCTCAGCAGACAGAGGAGGAGAAGAGCAGAGCAAATGCTGCGCTTGGCAATACCGATTTCCGTCTTGCAGTGACCTTTGCGACAGACAGAGCTGCTAGATATTCGCAGAGAGTAGGAGAGGACTTAAAGTACACAGGACTTCGTAACTCTTACACACCGGCAACATTTGTCACGATCGAGGAGGAAGTGACTGTTGATATCAATGGTACAGAGACATCTTTCCCGGCAGGCACATACTATGGTGAAGTGATGCAGGCTCAGCTTGACGCAGATGGTATTCCTGTTAAAGTTTACGATGAGAGTCTGGCAAGCGGTGACGGATTTGACGGCTGGTATAATCCAGAGGCAGCAAAGGAATATCTGGCAAAGGCAAAAGAGGCGCTTGCAGCACAGGGCGTTGTAATTGACAAGGAGAACCCTGTCAAGCTTGATCTGCCATATCCTCAGAACAATGAAACCTTTACCAATATGGCAAACGCATACAAGCAGTCCATTGAGGCTTCTTTGGACGGAGAAGTTATTATTACATTAGTACCCGGAAATGATACAGATGAATGGTATTATACAGGATATTTCACAGACTATGGTTATGAAGCAAACTACAATATAACAGACGTGTCAGGATGGGGACCGGATTTCGGTGATCCTTCTACATATCTTGATACATTCTTACCTGATTATGCAGGTTATGTAACTAAGAGTCTTGGTATTTTCTAATACCAGTAATACGATTCTGTCGCAGGGAATGGGAAACCATTCCCTTGTGATGGATAAAGAGTGGATGATTTTATGGCAAAATATTTATTAAAACGTTTATTTCATGGAATCCTTTGTGTGATTGTGGTTGTCATGCTGATTATGATCATGATTTATTCCCTGCTGGACAGGAATCTGATCTTTGCGTCGGACACCGTGTACAATCATCAGCAGAATAACCAGAAAATAACGTACAAATACCAAAAATGGGAAGATTACGGCTATCTGGATTACGTGCCGTACTCTGATTATTTATATGATCTCACAGTAAGTGGGGAGATTGATGAGGAGACCAGACAGTCCGCGGTAAGTCTTGGCAGAACCGCAGACAAGGATTCCGAGCTGGTAAAAGAATATATTGAGAAATTTGAGAACAAGTATAAGGCACAGGGCTATACGATTGAACGGCTCAATGCTGTCATGATGGGCAAGAGAAAGATTGCCAACGGCGGACAGCAGCAGCTTTTTGCCTACAAGGATATTCCTCTGATTAACCGTCTGTGGCGTTACTTCGCTGGAATATTTAAGATTGATAATATTAATGAGATTGAAAATGATGTGGGAGATCGTGGTATTTCCTTTACTTTATATGATCCTGTTTATGGCGGTAAGAAATTTTCACCGGCAATTATAGGAAACGGAACGAGACATAAGTATTTGCTGTACTGTGACAATACTTTTCCTTTTATTCACCAGAATATGCTGACAATCAACCTCGGAACATCTTATTCTGTCAATATGGGTATCGATGTGTTCACGACGATGACAAGGACGCAGGGGTCTTATGTCGCATCGATGATTACGTATCCGACGGGACTAGAGGAGGAGAGTGCAGATGATCTGCATTCCGCGACGTATCTGGCAGATTCACTCCATTCGAGTCTGATTTATGAGTCGCGCTATATTGATGATTATACTTCTGTTGACACGGTGAAAAGCGGACTTTCCAAGATGGGTTATTCTTTCCTAATCGGTATTATAGCGACAGTGCTTGCATATCTAATCGGCGTGCCGCTTGGTATTGCTATGTCGAGAAAGAAGGACAAGCTGCTGGACAAGATTGGTACGTTCTATATTGTGTTTATCATTGCAGTGCCGTCATTGGCGTATATTTTCCTGTTTAAAGCGATTGGCGGAAAGATGGGGCTTCCTACTACTTTTGACATGGATACGACAAACCGGCTTGTGTATGTGCTGCCGATCATTTCGCTTGCGCTTCCGCAAGTTGCCAATTTGATGAAATGGCTTCGCCGCTATATGATTGATCAGATGAACTCCGACTATGTAAAGTTTGCCAGAGCGGGCGGTTTGTCTGAGAAAGAGATTTTCTCAAAGCATATATTAAAGAATGCGTCGATTCCTATTATACATGGTATTCCGGCGAGCGTACTGGGGTGTCTGACAGGTGCGATCATTACAGAGCGTGTGTATGTTGTTCCCGGTGCAGGTAACTTGCTGACAGAGGCGATCAACAAGTACGACAATGGCGTTATTGTCGGTGTTTCCTTATTCTATGCGATTTTGAGTGTGGTAGCGATTATTTTGGGTGACGTGCTGATGTCTATGGTTGATCCCAGAATTTCTTTCTCAAGTAAAGAGCGGTAACAAGGATTAGGGCCGCCAGCGGCGGCATGGGAGATTAATATGAATGTAGATTTTAAACATGGACACGTGAGTGTGGATATGACTGATTTGAAAGAACCCGATCTCACGGAAGGAATGTCTGACGAAGAACTTTTTTCTGTGATTAATCACAGTGATTTGGAGTCAGAGAAGATTACAGCGCCAAGGTACTCTTACTGGCAGTCAGTTTTCCGCGTTTTCTTTCGCAAAAAGATTAATATCGTGATGCTGAGTCTGCTAGGCTTGATTGTATTGATGGCATATCTGTATCCAATATTTGTAGAGTATGATAAGTTTGGCAATCTGCTCAATGCCTCTGCGAAGCATTTGACGCCAAAGGCGGCAATTGACAAGTTTGGCTTTAGTATTCACTGGCTTTTGGGTGCAGGTGCAGCAGGTCAGTCAACCTTTGACGCAATCTGGTATGGCTCTCAGATTTCTATTTCGCTGGCTTTGATTGTTGCGCTGATCAACATGACCGTCGGCGTGCTGGTAGGTGCGATCTGGGGCTTCTCCAAAAAAGTTGACAATGTGATGATGATTGTCTATAACATTATTGCGAATCTGCCATATATTTTAGTGATTTCTGTTATGGTCATGATCTTTTCAGCCGGTTTCTGGACGATGGTGTTTGCGATGACGATTACTGGATGGCTGATGATCGCGTACTTTATCCGTACACAGGTTGTCATTATCCGTGACAGAGAATACAATCTGGCTTCAAGATGTCTGGGTACATCCACGATTCGCATTGCGATGAAAAATATTTTGCCGTTTATGACTTCAATCGTTGTGACACTTGCAGCGACAGAGATTCCTTCCTATATTTCCTATGAGGTGTTTCTTGCCTATATCGGAATGGGATTGAAAGAGATGTCACTAGGTAGATTGATATTCGAGGCGGAGAGTGCGATGCTGACCCCCGGCTGGGGCTTCGAGTTCTGGAGTCCGGTTGCCGTAGCTTCAATTATCACGATTGTATTGTATGTGGTTGGGCAGAACCTTGGTGATGCATCCGATCCGAGAACACACATGTAGGCGGGGGACAGAATGAAAAATAAAAAAGTATTATTATCAATCAAGGATTTGGAAGTTAAATTTCGCGTGCGCGGAAAGCGTTTGACAGCAATCCGCGGCGTTTCACTTGATATTTATGAGAATGAATCAATTGCGATCGTGGGGGAATCTGGCTCTGGTAAATCTGTATTTACCAAGACGTTTGCCGGAATGCTGGACAGCAATGGTTATATTGACAATGGCAGTATTCTTTTTCATGACGAAGATTTGGCGGATACCCTTGTCAGGAAAACATCTGTCTCGAAGCAGATGATTGACCATGCGCTGACCAAATTAAACGCGTATTCTCATTATGAACTCGGGGTTGATATCTACAAAGAGATGGAAGCTTTGAAGGCTGAGCGCCGGGAAAAGGCAGATATCAGCAAAGAGGAGGGCGAGGCGAGTGACAAGGCAATCGCAGAGCTGGGAATCAGGAAAACAGAGGCGTTTAATCTAAAACAGACGTTAGACCCCAAGACAGAAAAAGCGAAGATCAAAGAGCTCTCTAATTCGATCAAGGAAATGGAGAAAGAGATTAAAAAGCTGTTAAAAGAACGAATCGCGATGGAGAAGGCAGCGGGGATGCGTCTTAAAAACGATACGGCATATATGAAGCAGTACGATACCAAGATGTCAGAATTAAAGACAAAGTATGATGCTGTGGTCAAGGGAAGTATCTCAGAGAATACAAAAAAGCGCAACGAAGTTCTTGCCAAGGAGGTATATCTCTCCATCGGAAGATATAGTTTTACAAAGCGTGTAAAGCTGTTGAACAAGTTGTTGTCAGCGTTAAAGACGGCGATGGAGACAGGTGTTGATTTGTCTGATGATGCGCAGAGAAATGCCGTTTTTGACAAGGTAGCTTTCCGCGTGAAATATCTGGATGAGACAGCGGATAAACTGCACGGAACTTGTGTGCTGAATCTTGCGAATGTTAAGTATGCTAAGGACTGGTATCAAATCCGCGGCAAGAAGATCGCGACGGTATTTCAGGACCCTATGACATCGTTGAATCCAATTATCACGATTGGGAAGCAGATCACATCAATCATTATGAAGCATCAGGATGTGACAGAGTCCGAGGCGCGCGCAAAAGCGCTGGATTTGATGAAAAAGGTGGGAATCCCAAATGCTGAGGCGCGTTTTGATGATTATCCATTTCAGTATTCTGGCGGTATGCGGCAGAGAATTGTCATAGCGATCGCGCTGTCCTGCCAGCCTAAAATTTTAATCTGCGATGAGCCTACAACGGCGCTGGATGTTACGATTCAGGCACAGATTTTAAAGCTCCTAAAAGATTTGCAGAAAGAATTTAATTATACGATTGTATTTATCACACATGACCTCGGCGTTGTCGCAAATATTGCTGACCGCGTTGCAGTCGTGTATGCGGGACAGATTATAGAACTTGCATCTGTCGATGAGATTTTCTATGATCCAAGACATCCCTACACATGGGCTTTGCTATCGTCCATGCCGCAGCTTGCGGAGAAGAATACAAAGCTGTACTCCATCAATGGAACACCGCCTTCTCTGTACAACAAGGTTGTGGGAGATGCGTTTGCACCGCGTAATCCATATTGCATGAAGATTGATACTTTGAAGGAGCCGCCAATGTTCAAGGTCAGCGATACGCACTACGCAAAGACTTGGCTTTTGGACCCGCGTTCTCCCAAGGTTGAGAAACCAGAGGCAATTCAGAATATTCACGAGAAACTATTAAAAGCATTTAACATATAGGAGATTTAGAACGTGTCAAACCTAAATCAGAAAACTTCAGGACGCGTGTCTCATTTGCCGGAACACGGTCCAATTGATGAAAAAAATGGCAAAGAGATCTTATTATCCGTCAAAAATGTAGATATTACCTTTGGCAAGGGAGACAGTGCTGTCAAGGCTGTCAAGAATGCCAGCTTTGACATTTACAAGGGTGAAACATTTTCGCTGGTAGGAGAGTCAGGCTCAGGCAAGACGACAGTCGGAAGGGCGGTCATTCGTGTCAACCCCTGTGCCAGCGGTGAGATTCAATATAAGGGAGTCCGCATTTCGGGAAAGATTCCACATTCGCTGGACAGAGAGGTCATTCGAAATATTCAGATGGTCTTTCAGGATCCTGCGGCATCGCTCAATGAGCGTGCGACCGTAGATTATATCGTGTCAGAGGGCTTGTACAACTTTCATTTATATGAGAATGAAGCGGACCGCGTCCGCAAAGTTGAGGAAATGATCAATGAGGTGGGCTTGCTGCCAGAGCATTTGACGCGCTATCCCCATGAGTTTTCTGGCGGACAGCGACAGAGAATCGGGCTTGCGCGCGCGATGGTTATGGAGCCAGAGCTTGTCGTGGCAGATGAGCCGATTTCTGCGCTCGATGTGTCGATTAGAGCGCAGGTACTGAACCTGCTCAAAAAATTTCAGGTTGAAAAGAATGTCACGTATTTGTTCATTGCGCATGACTTGTCTATTGTACGGTTTATTTCTGACCGGATTGGCGTTATTTATAAAGGAAATATCGTGGAGATTGCAGAGGCGGACGAATTGTTTGAATTTCCGCTGCATCCATATACACACTCACTGATTTCTGCGATTCCGATTCCAGATCCGAAGCTTGAAAAAAATAAAGTGCTCTATACGTATGATCCTTCGATGCATGATTACAGTACGGACCAGCCAGAGCTTGTCAATATCGGGCACGATCATTTTGTGTATGGAAATAAAAAGGAAATTGAGGAGTATCGGGCGATACGTGAAAAGGGTGTGCCGCTCAAGTCCATCAACATTATAGACCCAGACGCACCGCAGGCACAAAAGCATTCGCAGGAAAAAAACGCCAACGAACTGTCCGCTTCAGAAGATGAATTTTTGAAAGCACCAGTCCATGATACGGGAAGCATATGGTATAAGATTTTGTCATTTTTGCTTCCAATATTAGGATTGATCGCAGCATTTGTATTCAAACATTTTCATTATTACCGCAATTATTCGGCATGTAAAAAAGGCGCGGTTGCTGGTCTGCTGACCTTGGCGGCGATCATCGTGTTGTTTGTGATTCTATTGATATTAGTGGTGGTATAGCTTGAATCGAACAGTTAGAGACAGAAATGACAGACACCCAAAGCCTGTAAAGCGGATTGAACTTTTTGAGAAGTATCCCAAAGGCAGACTGATTTTAACCATACTTTTGATTCTGATTGGCGTTGGGGCATTGGGGTATTCTCTGGTCGGATATTTGACAGCAGATACAGGCTGGACAACGATCGAAGCAGCTTCGTCTGAACTGAACTGTTCTGACGAATTGATTTTTCAATACGATATTGGGGCAGGAGAATTGCCGGCGACCGCAGAGAAAAAGGCAGTCTCCGCACTGTATACCGAGACGACAGCAAAGGCGTATGAGCTTTTTCACACGAGTATGTCTTTTGACGGGGTGAAAAATCTGTATTATATCAATCAGCACCCCAATGAGGAAATCGAGGTGGAGGAGGTGCTGTATCAGGCGTTTTCCCTGCTGGAAAAATATGGGAACAGAGCGATTTATTTAGCGCCGGTATACGTTCAGTACAAGAATCTGTTTGGCTGCAAGGACGATATGGAGACGGTGGACTTTGACCCATATCAAAATGAGGAAATAGCAGCCTACTTTGCTGAAATTAGTGCCTTTGCGCAGGATGAACATGCGGTTCAGATTGAGCTTTTAGGAGAGAACCGCATCAAACTCTTTGTTTCTGAGGAGTATCTAGCATATGCATCAGAGGAAGGAATTTCTGATTTTATTGATTTTTATTGGATGGCCAATGCGTTTATTGTAGATTATATTGCAGATACTATGAAGGCAAACGGATTTGTGCGGGGGTCCATCTCGAGTTATGACGGGTTCGTGCGGAATCTGGATGATTTGAGTGGTTCAGAGTATGCGCTGAATCTTTTTAACAGAGTTGGGAACACGGTGCATCAGGCAGGGATTATGAAATATGACCATGCGATGAGCATTGTCTTATTGCGGGACTATCCAGCAAACAGCCTCGACTGGCAGCATTACTATGAATTTCAAAATGGCGTGGTTCGGACGGCATATATTGACGTGGCAGATGGTTTTTGCAAAAGCGCTGTCCACAATCTTGTCACGTATGCGAAAGAGTATAGCTGCGCAGAAATATTGATGCAGGTGATTCCTGTCTATATCACAGAGGCTTTGGAGACAAATCGTTTGTCGCCGCTGGCACAGCGTGGAATTTATGCAGTTTATGGTGAGGCGTACACGATTTATTATAATGAGCCGGACTTGAAGCTGACAGATTTGTATGATCAGGAGGGGATGCGGTATCAGGCTGCGTATATGAGAACTTCATGTAATGATTGATAGGAAGGTGTTACTTGATGAAAAAAGTAATAAGAGGAGTATATGAATGGTCAAAAATGATCTTGTTTGCGCTGGTGGTTGCGTTTTGGCTGAAAAATAATGTCGTCGCAAGCGCCTTGGTGCCGACAGGGTCAATGGAGCAGACGGTCATGACTGGAAGCAGGATTGTCATCAACCGTCTGGCATATATGTATGATGTACCACAGAGAGGGGATATCGTATCATTTTATTACCCCGATGACGGGGAAACGATGTATCTCAAACGGATTATTGGGCTTCCGGGAGAGACGATTGAGGGAATTGATGGAGAAGTTTATATTGATGGTAAAGTGATTCCAGATTATACGAATATCAAGTTTTATGAGAATTTTGGACCTTATCAAATACCTGAGGATTCCTATTTTATGATGGGGGATAACCGCAACAGTTCGTGGGATTCAAGGTATTGGATGAATAAGTTTGTAGCGCGGGGAGACCTGATTGGAAAAGCTGAATTTGAATATTATCCAGAGATGAAATTGTTAAAATAATATAGTGTAGAAAAACGGGCAGATTTTGCTCGTTTTTTATATCATAATATATAAATACTGGCGTAGTACTTACGCTAAAAAACAGGAGGAACATAGAATGGACAATGAGATAAAAAATATCGTATTTGATATGGGCAATGTACTTACTGTATTTCAGCAGAGGGAGTATATTTACCGATATGTTCATAATGAGGAGGACTTTAACTGGATCAGAAATCATCTGTGCGGATCAGTGGAGTGGCTGTGGATGGACAGGGGGACAGTCACGGACGATGAGGCGATTGCCTCTATATGCGAGCGGATGCCAGAACATCTGCATGGCACAGTAGAACGGTATATCAGAGAATTTCGTATGGTGCATCTGCCCAATCCGCTGATGGAACAATTGGTGGAGGAATTGTCCCAAAAGGGATATGAATTATATCTGATGTCCAACACCTCCCATCGTTTTAGGACATTCTGCAAGTATATCAAGTCGATTGCGTATATGAAGGGGATTTGGATTTCATGTGAGCATAGACTGCTCAAACCAGAACCAGCAGCATATCAGAATTTTTTCCAGACTTTTTCACTAAAGCCAGAGGAATGTTTTTTTATTGATGATACACCAGCGAATATAGAAGCAGCCGGAAATCAGGGAATGCGCGGCTGCGTGTATTATGGCGACGTAGAGGAACTTCGGAATTTTCTAAGGAAAGCGGGGGTAAGAGTATAATATTTTATGGCGTGTGGCAGCGTAAAGTGGATTTTGATGAAAAAGCAGGTGATAAAGTGTACAAAGATAAGTATCCTGATATCAGAACTGCCCGAAAATATAAAAGAAATAAGAGACTGCGGTACTTGAAATACCAACGGCATCTCAGACAGCTTTGGACAATTACAAGACATCATTCTATATTCCCGCCTGTTGAGTATGTCAATAAGATCTATGTTCATGGACACTTTTGTGAGCGAAAGATTCCGTATTACAGACGGTATTCAGAAAATCATGGAGGCATCGGGCGGAGATTTTGCAAAAAGCTCTCAAACAGACGTATCAGGCATTATAAAAAGGGGATTTCTAAGGGCGGCAATTATAAAAAAATATATGATTATCAATGGGCGATTGAGTAATTAAAAACGCTTGACAAATCAGGTCTATAGTTATAAACTTAATGCAAATAGGTCTATAACTATAGATCTGATTTTCCTTTTTATGTACACGGACGCGGAGAGGAAAAAAGATAAATATACGCAGTTAGGAAAGTGAGGTGAAAAGTTTTGAATAGAATGGAAAATCTGAAACTATGCGACAGTGATTACCGCTTTATGCTGGTGGTGTGGGAAGCGGCACCAGTAAACTCCGGCGAACTGGTGCGACTGTGCCAAGAGCAGCTTGGATGGAAAAAGTCAACAACGTACACACAGATCAAGAAGATGTGCGAAAAAGGGTATATTGAGAACACACAGGCGATCGTGAGAGTATTAATTCCTAAAGAGAGAGTGCAGGCAGACGAGAGTGACTATTTTGTCGAGCGTACTTTTGATGGCTCCCTTCCCGCATTTCTGACAGCATTTCTAGGTGGTAAGACGATCACGGAGAAGGAGGCTGACAAGATTAAGAGAATGATAGACGAACATGTGAAATAATCTGTCAGTGAAGGAAATGTTGTGCGCAGGAAAGGAGATGACGCAGATGATAGAACAATTGTTTTTGAAAATTGTCGAGATGAGTCTGACTGCGGGGATTGTTATACTTGTGGTGATGTTTGTCAGACTGCTGCTCAGGAGAATGCCTAAAAGTTTTACCTATGTGCTCTGGCTTGTGGTGGCATTTCGTCTCGTGGTTCCGTTCTCTGCTGACACGCGTGTCAGTGTGTTTAATCTTGTTCCCGAAGGGAACAGAACGGAGAGAGCGCATTTTACGACAGAAAATATAGAAGGCAGCATGAAGCTGCCAGATGAGAAAATAACCTCCCGCGCTGGCTTGACAGCCGTAAAAGAAACAGAGTATGAGACGTTCCCTGAATTGACGAAAGACCAAACGCCTGTGGACCGCGCAAAATTTCAAGTAGGACAGGTACAGGCAGAACAGCGTAGGACAGCACCCACTCAGGAGACAGATACAGACCGTCTCGTAAGCGTGTTGTGCGTTGTCTGGATTGCCGGTATACTGACACTTGTGTCATATACCATATTGATGCATGTCATGCTGAGAAAACGGCTTCGATACAGCGTACAGCTCTATGAGAATCTCTATGAGTGCGATACAATACGGTCGCCGTTTGTGTATGGACTGTTTTTACCCAAAATATATATGCCGTTTCGGCTGAGTGAGAACCAGCGCTATTGTGTCTTGGCACATGAGCGGTATCATCTTCAAAGAAAGGACCATTTGATCAAGAGCTTTGCGTATGCTTTGGTGATTGTCTATTGGTTTCAGCCGCTGGTATGGATTGCATACCGTTTGATGTGCAGGGATATGGAAATGAGTTGTGATGAGAAAGTGACCTCAGCTTTTACAGATGAACTGAGAGGGGAGTACAGTCGGCTTCTGCTGGCATTTGCTGCAAATAAAAGGCAGATGCCAGTTAGCCCGCTGGCGTTTGGAGAGGAGAATACGATGGCAAGAATCAAGAATATCTTAGCGTACAAAAAGCCCGCCAAATGGAAAATGATTGGAAGTACGATGGCGCTTATGCTGACAATGGCGGCATGTGCGACAGATGCAAAGGAGACACCTGTCACAGAACTGACAGAAGTGTCATCTGATAGCGCGTCGGACAGTATTGTGGATTCAGAGAATGGGGTGCGTGTCAGAACGACAGATGGTTCAGAGGTTGTTGTACCGATTGCAGATCAGGACAAGACGGGTGGACGGACACAGCGCCAATTGACGCATCAGCAGGCACAGTGGGCTGAGAACAGTTGGTGTGATTTGGAGTTTATATCGCTTGACTATGCAGATGCAGACAAGATTATCTTTCATATTTCGAGCGGATTGTTTGAGTATGACCTGCTTCAACAGCAAATCACGCAAAGCATTGATCTGAAAGCCTTGAATTGTCAGGCAGTACAGACTGGAGGAGAGTGCAGTGTCCAGATCTATCAGGATCATCAAAACGAATCTTTGGCGGTCATTCAGCCGTATCCCTATAATGAGTCAGACGGATATGTCTATCATTTTGATACAGATGAATTATATGCATATGATACTTCTCTCTTAGAGGGATATACTGTGTATGATGGTCTTGTGTCAAAGCGGGAGCTGCCAGAAGGGGAGAAGCTGAAAAATAGACGAATTGCCGAAAATGTACTGCCGCTGGGAAATGATACTTATGGCGCGCTGCATTGGAACAGTGTAGAACTGGCAAACATGTATTACGAGGCAGGGGAACAGAAATGGATGTTGTTTCAAAAAGAGCAGGCGACGCTGCCAAGGCTTGACAAGCAGGATGAGAGCTTTTACCAGTCACTTTCCCATGTGGCAGGAGAATCAGTACGTCAATGCTCGATCGAGTACGAGGCGCTATACAATATGCATGATTATGATGGTGTCTGTGCACTTGCGGCAGGGCTGGAGTATTCTGACGAGCTGCGGCAGGAATTTAGCAAACGCACTGATAAGCTGTCATTTGATCAGGAAATCAGTCATTCTGACGATGAGCAGATGTATTTGTTTCAGTATTCCTGTACAGATGAGGAGGGAAATGAAAATAAAGTTTATTTGAACTTTCGGAATATAGAAGGGCAAGGCTGGCGGGCGGAAGGACTTCCTGCAAGTGAGCTGACATATAATACAAGCTCTGTTCAGCACACTGAGGCAAAGCCAATAAACACTGCTGAAAGCTCTCAGGTTTATGCTGACAGCGCAAATGGTGAATGGAGTGCATATGTCACAGATGATGATTTCTGTACAGTATATGTTCGAAATAATAGCACAGGGAAAATAAAAGAAATAGGAGTTGACGAACAATCAATGCTCGCCACGGCTGTATATGATTTACACTGGATTAATCAAGTTACGCTGGGCGTAATTGCCCATGTGAATCCATCTACGTCATTTCTGTGTGTGTACCGTATGCCAGACTTTGAAAGTATCGACAGTCATTATGGGATATCCTTTCAGTGGGCATCGGATGATTACAAAAGTCTTTACTATATAGAGCCGGCTCCGCACTTCTCGGAACAGACAGGTCCAGAGGCAGTCATGAACTATCAGGAACAAGCTTTATTTGAAGCAAATGGAGGAAGCAGTCTGTCGTATTTATCTGTATCACCCAATGGGGATAGACTGGCATTTTTCAGTATTGATGAAGAACGTGAAAAGAAAGATATTTATATTATAGAGCATCTGAAAGATGGCATGGAGCAAAGGAAAAACACAGTTCAAAGCATAGCATGGGAGTACCCGGCGGGTGAACTTCAGTGGACAGATGATACAGTAATCACAGTGAATACACAATCAGGCAAAAAGGAACTTCATATAGATACTGGTGAAATATCAGATAAATAGTATTCGAGGAAGGGGGATTGTCGTGAAAGCGGCAGTCCCTTCTTGACATTTACCGCAGGACATAGTATAGTGTTCCTATTGAGTACTACTAACAAAGATTTTGATGTGTGGAGGATGCGAGCAATGGATAACGCTGCATTGGGTGTCCTGACGGAGAAGCTTGTACAGTTCGGTCTGACCAGACAGGAAGCAACGATCTATATGTGCCTCCTGCGAAGCAAGGATTTGTCAGGATATGAAGTGTCGAAACTCACAGGGATTTCGCGCTCAAATGTATATAGTGCACTCGCGGCGCTTGTGGACGAGGGGGCGGCATATCTGTTAGAGGGCGAGACGAACAAATACACAGCAGTTCCAATCGAGGATTTCTGCCAAAATAAGATTCGGCGGCTGATAGGACTAAAGCAAGAACTTGTCGCGCAGCTTCCACAACTGACAGACCACTCGGACGGTTATATCACAATCAGTGGGCCGCAGCATATTTTAGATAAGATATACAATATGCTTGAACATGTTGCATACAGAGTCTACCTGTCTATTTCCATAGAGTATTTAGAGCTGTTCCGGCCACATCTGGAACGGCTTGCCAGAGAGGGAAAAAAGGTAGTGCTGCTCATCAACGGCTTGCCGGAGAGGGAGATTGAGGGAAGTATCGTCTATCAGACAGACAGCGCTGATAATAAAAATGGTCAGCTACGGCTGATTGTCGATTCCAGCTATGTCCTGACAGGCGAGATGACAGGGGATATCACAGACAGTTGTCTGTATTGTGGTCAGAAAAATTTTGTCAATGTCTTTAAGGAATCTCTTCGAAATGAGATAAAATTAATTGAACTAAGCAAAGGAGAACAATAGACAATGAAAAAGGAAGCATTTGTTACCAAGGAACAGATTGAGGAAATCGTAAAAACGTATCCGACACCATTTCATATTTATGATGAAAAAGGAATCCGCAAGAATGCACAGGCATTGAAGGAGGCATTTGCATGGAACAAAGGATTTAAAGAATTTTTTGCAGTGAAGGCGACACCCAATCCGTTTCTCATTGATATTCTGCGCGAATACGGCTGCGGCTGTGACTGCTCGTCACTCACCGAGCTGATGCTCAGCGACGCGATGGGAATTAAGGGAGAGGACATCATGTTTTCCTCGAACGATACGCCGGCGGAGGAGTTTGAATATGCGGCAAAAATCGGCGCCACGATCAATTTAGATGATATCTCGCACATTGAGTTTCTGGAAAAGACGATTGGCAAGCTGCCGGAAACGATCTCCTGCCGTTATAATCCGGGCGGGCTTTTCAAGATTACAACGGATATTATGGATAATCCGGGAGATGCGAAGTACGGATTCACGACAGAGCAGCTCTTTGAGGGATTTCGGATACTCAGGGAAAAGGGTGTGAAGCACTTTGGAATCCATGCGTTTCTGGCAAGCAATACAGTCACAAATGAATATTATCCCACGCTTGCAAAGACATTGTTTGAAGTGGCGGTACAGCTAAAGAAGGAGACTGGGGCAGACATACGGTTTATCAATCTGTCAGGCGGCATTGGGATACCTTACCGGCCAGACCAAGAGCCAAATGACATCATGGCAATCGGTGAGGGCGTGAGAAAGGTATATGAGGAGGTGCTTGTGCCTGCCGGAATGGGAGATGTGGCGATCTATACAGAACTTGGACGTTTTATGATGGGACCATACGGACATCTTGTTGTCAAAGCAATCCATGAGAAACATACGCACAAAGAATATATCGGCGTTGATGCCTGTGCAGTCAATCTGATGAGACCAGCCATGTACGGTGCATACCATCATATTACAGTGCTTGGCAAGGAGACTGCACCCTGTGACCACAAATATGATATTACAGGTTCTCTCTGTGAAAATAACGACAAATTTGCGGTTGACAGAATGCTTCCAAAGATTGATATAGGCGATTATCTTGTCATTCATGACACAGGGGCACATGGTTTTTCTATGGGCTATAATTACAATGGCAAATTAAAGTCCGCAGAGCTTTTATTGCAGGAGGACAAAACAGTGCGGCTCATCAGACGCGCAGAGACACCAAAGGATTACTTTGCGACGTTTGACTGCTTTGATATTTATAATAAATTATGATATTTGGCAGGTTGAATCGCGCACAATCAGGCGCGGTCTCAGCATCGATCGTGAGATGGGCACCTTTGCAATCAGCCAGTAAAGCGCAGCGTAGGAGTTGCGGCCAAGATCTATCCGGTCCTGATTGATCGTCGTCAGGGCTGGTGTGATCTCCTCTGAAATAGGAAGGTTATCAAAGCCTACGACACTGATCTCCTGCGGGATTTTGATATGTAGCCGCCCGCATTCCCGAATGACACCCACAGCCAGAAGATCATTGCCGCAGATGATTGCAGTGGCACCATTTTCGATTAATGCCGGCAGATGGTACTTCGCACTGTCCTCAACATAATGACCAAATGCGACCAGATTTTCGTCAAGCGCTAGTTTATGGCTCTGCATACTGCTTGCATAGGCATCATAACGGTTGCTTGTGACCATCGAGTCAGGAGAGCCGTTGAGCAGGGCAATTTTGGTGTGGCCAAGCTCTGTCAGATGGTCGATTGCCAAGTCGATTCCCTCAAAGCTGTCAGTGCCAACATAGGCGACATTTGGATTTTTGGTGATATAATTGTCAAAGAGCACTGTCGGGATTGTGGTGGTTCGAAGCTGTGCCATCCAAGGGTCCTTCAGGGCAAAACCAACCAGAAAACCGCCGTGATATCCATTTTGAACCATATAGCGGTCGTAGGGGTCGCGCAGTTGCAGAAGCGGTGTGACGGGTGTGACGGTGATTTCCCAATTGTCGCGCACTGCTGCCTGTTTAAAACCAAGAATGATGTCAAATCCGAAGTCTCCGGGTTTTTCATACTGCATATTTTCAACAAAAATGCACAAGCGTTTTCGCGTCTCTTTTTTCATTCTCTTTGTGACATATCCCATCTCGATTGCGGTATCCAGCACCAGCTTTTTTAACTCCGGGCTGATATCATTGGCGTCATTCAATCCTTTGGAAACAGTGCTTGGCGCGATACCCAAGCGGTTTGCAATATCTTTTATTGTTACCATATTTTAATCTCACTTTCGGAATCTTCATCTTTGAGAGCAGTTCTAACACACTCTAAAATAAGTTTACACGATACGGAAACCGTTTTCAACTGATTCGGATAAAAACATGTCTAAAAAATGTTAAAATTTTCGAAATGAAACGAAGTGACAAAAATGGTTTTATGCGGTATACTTATATACAGGTCATGATAGAGCACATTTCATATATGTTCTAAAAACTTTATCAGAAACAGAAAAAATAGTAAAAGGAGTACGAAGAGATGGACAATGCATTTAATTCACCAGTTCAAGTGCTGGACGCAAATATGAACGCAGGAGAGGGGAAAGCAAAAATTCCGCTGCTAAAATGTATTTTGTTAGGTATTATGGCGGGCGCATTTATTGCATTTGGCGGCGCGTCGAGCAATGCCGCAGTACATAATATCGCGAATCAGGGACTTTCCAAGACGCTTGCGGGCTGCATCTTCCCTGTTGGACTCATGATGATTGTCTTTGTCGGGGGAGAGCTTTTTACCGGGGACTGCCTGATGATTGCAGGTGTGGTCGATAAACGGTTCAGCGCGCTTGCGATGATCAAGACGCTGGTCATTGTATTTTTCAGCAATATGGTGGGCGCGGTACTCATCGCGACGCTGGTATATTTTAGCGGGCTGCTTGATTACACCGGCGGAGCGCTCGGTGCATTTACAATCAAGGTGGCATATGGAAAAGTGACCATCGCACCTTTCAGGGCAGTTTGTTCTGGAATCCTCTGTAATATCCTCGTGTGCATGGCGGTGCTGATGGCGACTGCCGCGAAGGATATCGCAGGGAAGGTATGGGCAATCTTTTTCCCGATCTGTGCCTTCGTCATCGGCGGCTGGGAGCACTGTGTTGCCAATATGTTTTATATTCCGGCAGGCATCATTGCCAGCGTAAATGATACTTATGTGGCTAAGGCAGAAGAGCTGTACGGCATTACAGCCGATCAGATAGCATCTAGTCTGACAATCGGCGGATTTGCGTCCAACCTAATTCCGGTGACAATCGGAAATATCCTCGGCGGCATGGTGTTTATCGCACTTCCATTATATGCGATTCATAAGAGCAAGCTGGTAAACAATATAAAATAGTGTGCTGTTTCTATCGGGCAGGAAAACCTGCTCGATTTCTTATGCTAAGGTAAGCAGCCTACAGACATTTAATGCAACGTTTTGAAAGGGGTAAAGAAAAATGAACGATAAACTGACAAGAAATGACATCAAAAAGATGGAGGAGGAGATTGAGCACAGAAAGCTCGTGATTCGCAAAGAGGCGCTGGAGGCAGTAAAGGAAGCCCGCGCGCAGGGAGATCTCAGCGAGAATTTTGAGTACTATGCTGCCAAGAAATATAAAAACCAGAACGAGAGCCGTATCCGTTATCTGGAGCGGATGATCAGGACGGCGCAGATTATTGAGGAGGATGCCAAAGAGGACGAAATCGGGCTGAATAAGACGGTGGAGGTCGAGTTTGTGGAGGATGGGACGATAGAGACATATCGTCTGGTGACAACGGTGCGCAACAACCCCCTGCAAGGGCTGATCAGTATCGAATCCCCGATCGGGAAGGCGCTCGCAGGACATAAATGCGGCGATACCGTACATGTACAGGTCAACAGTGACTTTGGCTATGATGTGATCGTCAAGTCCGTGGAGAATACGCCAGACGATGACTCGATCGCACTTCGGAAATTCTAAAGGAGTAGTGTCAATGAATCTTATCAATATAGAAAATATTACAAAATACTATACAGATACGCCGCTATTTGAACAGGCGTCTTTTACAGTTGACGAGTCAGAAAAAATTGGCATTATCGGCATCAATGGCACAGGTAAGACTACCTTGCTGAAAATGCTTGTTGGCATGGAGGAGCTAGATCGAGGGACCATCACAAGGGCGAACAATATCGTTGTCCGTTATCTGCCGCAGACACCTGATTTTCAACGGGATATCACAGTTCTTGAAGCTGTTATGGAGGGAAACCGTACCCACGAAAATGAGTGGTCTCTTGAGAGTGATGCCAAGACAATGCTGCAAAAATTAGGGATTTCAGACTATGGAATGAAGGTGGACACAATGTCAGGGGGACAGCGCAAGCGAGTTGCACTAGCCAGTACACTGCTGTCAAAGGCAGATATATTGGTGCTCGATGAGCCGACAAACCACCTCGATTCCGCGATGGCAGACTGGCTCGAAGAGTATCTCAAAAGTTACAGGGGCGCGCTGGTGATGGTGACACATGACCGGTATTTTCTCGATAGTGTGTCAAACCGGATTGTGGAGATTGACAAGGCAAAAATATACAGCTACCAGACAAACTACACTGGATTTCTGGAGTTGAAGGCGCAGCGCGAGGACATGGAGTATGCCACAGAGCGCAAGCGGCAGAGTATCCTGCGCGTGGAAATCGAGTGGATGAAACGCGGCGCGCGCGCCAGAAGCACGAAACAGAAAGCACATATCCAGCGCTATGAGCAGCTCGCCGCGCAGCGCGGTCCGCAGCAGGAGGCGCAGTTGGAGTTAAGCTCTGTCTCCACCCGCATGGGAAGAACCACCGTAGAATTACAGCAGATTACAAAGAGTTATGATGGAAAGACGCTGATTCGGGATTTCAGCTATATTTTTCTCAAAAATGACAGAATCGGATTTATCGGGGAAAATGGCTGCGGCAAGACAACGCTGATGAAAATACTCTGCGGGATTGAGCAGCCTGATTCGGGTGCGGTTGTTACGGGACAGACGATTAAGCTTGGATATTATGCACAGGAAATCAGAAATGATGCGCAGGCAGGGCTTGCCTACATGAAACCTGACATGCGTGTCATTGATTATATCCGAAATACGGCGGAGTATGTGCAGACAGTGGACGGTTCTGTATCGGCGTCGGTGATGCTGGACAGATTTTTGTTTCCGCCAGAGAAACAGTATGGGCTTCTCGGCAAGCTGTCTGGCGGAGAGCGGCGCAGGCTGAATCTTTTGCGTGTGCTGATGGAGGCGCCGAATGTGCTGATTCTCGACGAGCCTACAAATGATTTGGATATCCAGACACTCACGATTCTGGAGGACTATCTGGACCATTTTGAGGGCATTGTGATTGCGGTATCGCATGACCGCTATTTTCTCGACAGGGTTGTGCGGCGGATTTTTGCTTTTGAAAATGGAACAATCCGACAGTATGAAGGCGGATTTACGGATTATCAGGCAAAGCAGCAGGAGGAGGAAACCAAAAAGAGCAGCACAAATGCTGGGGCAGGACAGGCGCAGGCAAACTTAAAAACAATCAAAAACCGACAGGAAAAAATAAGATTTTCTTATAAAGAGCAAAAAGAATACGAGACCATTGAGCATGAGATTGCAGCGCTCGAAGCGCAGCTTGAAAAACTTGATGGTGATATGGCGACAAATGCCAGCGACTTTGTGAGGCTGAATGAACTCACCAAAGAAAAAGAGCGCACAGAACAGCTTTTGGAGGAGAAGCTTGAGCGCTGGATGTATTTGCAGGAGCTGGCGGAAAAGATTGCAGCGCAATAAATCCGTAAAATGTGAAAAATATGTGAAGTTATCCAAAAGTTATTGACTTATTTTTTTATCTGGAATAATATGTTAGTGCACGAACAGTTTGAAGGCGAACAACTAGAAAAGAGGTGAATGCAGATATGGACGAATTTGAGGAAGGTGTCTGTGATGAAGCCAAAAAGTATAAGCTGGGAAACGTGATCAGGGGGCTGCACGGTGCATTTGGAAAGAAATTTATGGCGTGCGGCATGGCGGCGGGACTGGATGAGGTGACACTCATGCATGGCTGGATCATGGGCTATCTCCATCACAATCAAGGGAAGGCAGTTTATCAAAAGACCATCGAGTCGAATTTCAATATCAGGCGTTCCACGGTGACAGCAATCCTACAGCTAATGGAAAAGAAAGGGTATATCAAGCGGTCGTCAGTGGAGGGAGATGCCCGGCTCAAACAGATTTCGCTCACGGAACAGGGAACGCAGACCGCCGTCAAGGCAAAGGCGATGATTGATGATATGGAGAGCAGGCTCTTGGAGGGCATCGAGCCAGAGCAGCTTGAAATCTTCTATGAGGTTGCACAGAAGCTCATGAGAAATATGAATCAATAACGAATGGAGGTTACTTTATGCTAAAGGTATTAGGCGCACAAATTAAGGAATTTCAAAAAGATTCCATTCTTACGCCTGTTTTCATGATTTTGGAGGTTATCATGGAAATGATTATCCCGCTACTGATGGCATCAATTATTGACAATGGCGTCAATGCGGGAGACTTGAACCACATCTACAAGATTGGCGGTCTGATGGTCTTGATGGCACTAATCGGACTGTGGGCAGGATTGATGGGTGCAAAGTATGGTGCGAGGGCATCGACGGGCTTTGCAAGAAATCTCAGAAAAGCAATGTTTGAGAATATTCAGACGTACTCTTTTTCAAATATTGATAAGTACTCTACATCAAGTCTGATCACACGTCTCACAACAGATGTGACGAACCTGCAAAACGCATACCAGATGGTACTGCGTATGGCAATGCGTGCACCGGCGTCAATGATCATTGCGATGGTGATGGCGTTCTCCATCAATGCGCGGCTCGCCAGCATTTATCTTGTCGCAGTGATCTTTCTTGGCATCTGCCTTGCGTTTATCATTCCGCGCGCGAACACATATTTTCGGCAGGTGTTTGAGAAATACGATGATTTGAATGCAAGTGTGCAGGAAAATGTATCCGCGATACGCGTCGTGAAAGCATATGTGCGTGAGGACTATGAAAAAGAGAAGTTTGCCAAAGCAAACCAGAATATTTACAACATGTTTCTCAAAGCAGAGAAGCTGGTGGTCATCAATATGCCGCTGATGCAGGTGACGGTATATGGCTGTATCCTGTTGATTTCGTGGCTTGGCGCCAAGATGATTGTGGTGGGAAGCCTCACAACCGGCGAGATGATGAGCCTGCTCGCGTACTGTATGAATATTCTGATGAGTCTGATGATGGTGTCGATGATCTTTGTCATGCTCTCCATGAGCCATGCCAGCGCAAAGCGTATCGCAGAGGTCTTGACAGAACAGACAGACCTTCGCAATCCTGAGAATCCAGTCATGACGGTAAAAGATGGCAGTATCGTATTCAACAATGTGTCCTTTGCGTACAACAAGGACAGCAAAGCGGTGCTAAAGGACATCAATCTGGAAATCAAATCAGGGGAGACAATCGGCGTGATCGGCGGCACAGGAAGCGCGAAGTCAAGCCTTGTCAATTTAATCAGCCGACTGTATGATGTCACATCTGGAGAATTGTTGGTCGGTGGGCTAGATGTGCGCAAATATGACATGGAGGCGCTCAGAAATCAGGTCGCAGTCGTATTGCAGAAAAACGTGCTGTTCAGCGGTACGATTCTTGAAAACCTCAGGTGGGGCGACAAGGAGGCCTCCGAGGAGGAATGTATCAGGGCATGCAAACTTGCCTGCGCAGACGAGTTTATCCAGAAAATGCCTGATCAGTACAATACCTTTATCGAGCAGGGCGGCGCAAATGTGTCTGGCGGACAGAAACAGCGGCTCTGCATCGCGAGGGCACTGCTCAAAAAACCGAGGATTTTGATACTCGATGACAGCACCAGCGCGGTAGATACTGCCACAGATGCCAAGATTCGCAAGGCGTTTGCAGAGGAGATTCCAGACACGACAAAACTGATTATCGCGCAGCGTGTGAGCAGTGTGCAGAATGCGGACCGCATCATCGTGATGGACAACGGCGCGGTGACTGCGTTTGGCACGCATGAGCAACTGCTAGAGACTAGTCCGATCTACCGCGAGGTCTATGAGTCACAGACAGGCGGCAATGCGGACTTTGACCAGAATGGAGGTGACAACTAATGCCGGGACCGGGACATCCAATGAGAGGACCTAGAGGAGCCAAACCAAAGATTGAAAATCCGGGGAAGCTCTTAAAACGACTGATGGGAATCGTGTTCAAAAATTATACACCACATGTTATTATTGTAATCATAGGCATATTTGTCGGTGTGTTTGCAAACATTCAGGGAACGTTGTTTACACAGACATTGATTGACGAGTATATTATGCCGCTCTTAGGAACAGAGAACCCAGATTTCTCCGGGCTTGCGCAGGCAATTCTGCGCGTGGCAGGCTTCTATGCAATCGGCGTGGTATCGACTTATGTATACAACCGAGTTATGATCAATGTGAGTCAGGGCACCATGCGGAATATCCGAACAGAGATGTTTAATAAGATGGAATCCCTGCCAATCAAATATTTTGACACCCATCCTCACGGTGATATCATGTCGAGATACACCAATGATATTGATACGCTCAGACAGATGATCAGCCAGAGTATTCCACAGTGCTTTAGCAGTGTCATCACGATTGTCAGTGTTTTGGTCAGCATGATTATTCTGAGTGTACCTTTGACCGTCACCACCTTGATTATGGTGTCACTCATGCTGTTTGTCACCAAGAAAGCAACTGGACTTTCAGGCAGGTATTTCGTGGCACAGCAGACAGCGATCGGCGCTGTGAACGGATTCGTTGAGGAGATGATGGAGGGGCAGAAGGTTGTGAAGGTATTCTGTCATGAAGAGGAGAGTATGGCGCGCTTTAATGAGCTCAATGAGGAGTTGTTTGAGAGTTCTTACAATGCCAATCAGTTTGCAAACATGCTCGGACCGATCAATGCGCAGCTTGGCAATCTCAGTTATGTGGTCTGTGCGATTGTCGGCGGAATCTTAGCGCTTGGCAATATCGGCGGACTTACGCTGGGCGGACTTGCGAGCTTCCTCACATTCAACAAGAGCTTTAACATGCCGATCAATCAAGTGAGTATGCAGTTTAACTCCATCGTCATGGCGCTCGCCGGTGCAGACCGCATCTTCAAGATGCTAGACGAAGAGCCGGAGGCAGACAACGGCTATGTCATGCTGGTCAATGCAGAGGAAGTCAATGGTGCGCTCAGAGAGACGAAGAAGCACACTGGAATGTGGGCTTGGAAGCATTATCACAAAGACAGCGACACGACAACCTATCAGCGTCTTGAGGGCAGTGTGGTGTTCGATGATGTGGACTTTGGCTACACGGACGAGAAGATTGTCCTGCACAATGTCAAAATGTTCGCGGAGCCGGGGCAGAAGATTGCGTTCGTAGGCTCTACAGGCGCCGGAAAAACGACAATTACGAATTTGATCAACCGGTTTTATGATATTCAGGACGGAAAAATCCGCTATGACGGCATCAATGTCAATAAAATCAAAAAGGCAGATTTGCGCCGTTCGCTGGGCATCGTGCTGCAGGATACACATTTGTTTACGGCTACTGTGATGGAAAATATCCGTTATGGCAAATTAGATGCCACCGACGAGGAGGTAATCGCAGCGGCAAAACTTGCGAATGCACATGAATTTATTGAGAAGCTGCCAGACGGCTACAATACGCTGCTGACAGGCGACGGCGCAAACCTGAGCCAAGGACAGCGGCAATTGCTTGCAATTGCGAGAGCTGCCATCGCAGACCCGCCTGCGCTGATTCTCGATGAGGCGACCAGTTCAATCGACACGCGCACCGAGAAGATTGTGCAGGACGGTATGGATAAGCTGATGAAGGGCAGGACGACGTTCGTGATTGCCCACCGGCTTTCGACCGTCAAGAACAGCGACTGCATTATGGTGCTAGAGCAGGGCAGGATTATTGAGCGCGGGACACATGATGAGCTGATCGAGGCGCAGGGCAAGTACTACCAGCTTTACACAGGAAATGCGATTGCGGCAAATTAGCCACTTAGTTTATCTTGTTTATAAATTGTTTTTTGCCAGATTTCCTTGCTATTTTGGGCTATAACTGATAAGATAAGAATAACAAAAGTCATGTGATTCATCCTAAGGTGTGAAAAACATGACTTTTGTATCCTATAAAAAGGATTGGACAGGCAACAGTCGGCAGAATCATGACAGTGTTAATACGAACAAAGACAAATGGGGTGGAAAAATGGCATTCTCAAAAGGAAAACGTATTGAAGATGAGACAAGCAAGCGCATTGTAGACCTTGCAGTAAACATTGGCTGCCGTGAAGGTGCAGATGCATTGACCGTTACAAGGCTTTGCAGGGAACTGAACTGTGACAGGAGAGTGATCTACAACAGATTTCGTGATATTGACGAGATTAATCTGGTGGTCGCGCAGCGGTGCAATGAGGAGCTTATGGCAAAGGCGAAGAATGCCCTGAAGCCGCAGGCTTCTTTCGAGGAGAATTTTATCATACTCATCAAGACGGCGTTTACGTACATCTATGAAAAAAATTCTTATTTCCAGCACTACACTGCGCTCTACAAAGTGACCGAGACGGGTATAAAAAATACGATTCTTCAGGAGATTGCAGCTTTGGTGGAGGAGGGAAAGGCAGCAGGAGAGGTGCGTGCGGAGACAGACAGCCATAAAGCGGCGCAAAATATCTGGCTTCTCATGACAGGAATCGGCACGATGCTGGCAGCGAATATTGACTACAAATATCAGGATGGTCTGGATACACTGCTGTACGGTGCGGAGGCAGTCTCGGCTTATATGAGAACTTCGTGAACAGACCGCTTGCAAAGCATTTGAAGGATAGACAAAACAGGAGGAACATATTGTGGTAACTGTAAAACTAGGAAATACTGGAATTGTTGCAAACAAAAATGGCTTTGGCGCACTTCCGATTCAGCGGATTGACATGGACAGTGCCGTGAAGCTAATTCATACGGCGCTTGACGGCGGGGTGAATTTCTTTGATACCGCAAGGGCGTACAGCGACAGTGAGCAGAAGCTGGGCGCTGCGCTCAAGGACGTTGACAGGAGTACATATTATATTGCGACAAAAACTGCTGCCCAGACGGGCGAGAAGGTGCTGGAGGATTTGGAGACTTCGCTTCGTCTGTTACAGACAGAGTACATTGACATTTATCAACTGCACTGTGCGCCCAAGTGCTTCCGCCCGGGGGACGAGGACGGTGTGTACGATGCGGCTGTCAAGGCAAAAAAAGAAGGGAAAATCAGGCATATCGGCATCACAGCGCATCTGCTGAATGTCGCAGAGGAAGCCATAGAGAGCGGCCTGTACGAGACGTTGCAGTTTCCCTTTGCATATATTTCATCGGAGAAGGAAATTGCACTTGTGAAAAAATGTGAGGAGGCAGGAATGGGCTTTCTTGGCATGAAAGGACTGGCAGGCGGGCTGCTCACCAACGCAAAGGTCTGCTACTGGTTTGCGTGCCAGTATAAATCTGTGCTGCCGCTTTGGGGCGTACAGCGGGAATCCGAACTTGCTGAATTTTTGTCTTATCAGGAGAAGGCTCCTGAAATGGACGAGGAAATGAAGGCAATTTACGCGAAGGATCTAAAAGAGCTTGCAGGAGACTTCTGCCGCGGGTGCGGCTACTGTATGCCGTGTCCAAAGGGAATCAAAATCAACAACTGCGCGCGGATTTCCCAGCTTTTGCGCCGTTCTCCCTCGGCAAACTGGCTGGGTGAGGAGTGGCAGGCAGAAATGGCAAAAATCAAAGAATGCCTCCACTGTGGGCAGTGCGCTTCCAGATGTCCTTATGGGCTGGACACGCCAAAACTTTTGGAGAAAAATCTGGAGGATTATGAAAATGTTCTCGCAGGCAGCGTATGTGTGACACAATAAAATTGGCAATAAATTCTAAAAATTGATTGAATTATCATAAAACATTGTATATAATAACAATAACAGGGCTTCTAATGGAAAGTTGGGAGCCTTATGATGTAGCGCGCTAGAAAACGTTTTCCAATATTTTTTAGGAATTATAATTTTTTAAATGTAGATTTTTCAAATGTAGATGTTTCAAATGGAAAGGGAAGGGTACAAATATGGAGTTTGCGTCAGTTTTTCACAGAACTGTTGATAACTATTGCTATATGCTTGATGAAAATCAACTGATTATCAATCTCAAAACTGGATATGATGTAAAAGAAGTAAATATTGTATATGGAGACCCGTTTGCAAACGGAATTTTGGGCGGCGGCGAGGAATGGACTGGTGAGAAAGCGAATGTTCCATTCAAAAAGCGCCTGAAATACCAGCTTTGGTGGACGACGACAATCAAGCCGGCATTTAAACGGTTAAAATACTATTTTGAACTGGTGACAGAGACAGAGCGCTGGTACTATTTTGAAGATGGTTTTGTCAGTGAGGAACAGATGCAGATCAAAGGGCGCAGCAGACAATGTTTTACGATGCCGTGGATGAATCCCATTGATGTCAACAAAGTGCCTGAGTGGGTCAATGAGACGATCTGGTACCAGATTTTCCCAGAGCGGTTCTGCAATGGAGACCCCTCCATAAATCCCGAGAATACAAAGGCATGGAAATATGAGGGCGATGTCGGGAACAATGACTTTTACGGCGGAGACTTGAAGGGCATGACGGACAAACTTGATTACCTGAAAGAGCTGGGCATTACTGGAATTTACACGACGCCGATCAATGAGTCCCCCTCCAACCACAAATATGACACCACAGATTATGAGAAAATTGATTCTCATTTTGGCGATGATGAGACCATGAAGCGTTTTGTGGACGAGGCGCATAAGCGCGGAATCCGCGTCATGCTAGATGCGGTGTTCAACCATAGCGGCTACTTCTTCAAGCCGTGGCAGGACGTGTTAAAAAACGGGCGCGATTCACAGTATTTTGACTGGTTTATGATTAATGAGTGGCCGTTGTCAAACCAGTGGGACGCTGCAAGGAGGGGGCAGTTGTACACATTTGCTTTTTATGATGAGATGCCAAAGCTCAATACCAACAATCAGGCAGTGCGCGACTATTTGATCGGTGTGGCATGCGGCTGGGTAAAGAAATATGATGTGGACGGCCTCCGCATGGATGTGGCAAATGAGGTGTCCCATGTATTCTGCAAACAGCTTCGAATGGCGCTGAAGGCAATCAAGCCAGAAATCTATATTTTAGGCGAAGTGTGGCACGATGCGATTCCTTGGCTGCGGGGCGACGAGTTTGACTCTGTCATGAATTATCCGCTTGCAGGAAGCATGAAGGATTTCTTTTTAGACAAGAGTCTGACGGGCGAGGATTTTGAGTTTATGGTCAACCGCTGTTACACAAATTATATGCAGCAGACCAATGATGTTTTATTTAATATGCTGGACTCCCATGACACAATCCGCCTCAGAAATGTGACAAGCGGGCTTGATATGTACAACTGCCTCTTTGCGTTGTTGTTTACCATGCCGGGCAGCACCTGCATCTACTATGGTACGGAGATTGGCATGGAGGGCAGTTTTGACCCGGACTGCCGCAGATGTATGCCGTGGGGAGATATCGAACAGGGCAAGTACAATGAGCAGATTTCTATTACAAAGCAGCTCATCAAGCTCAGAAAAGAAGAGCCGCTGATGCGTGAGCGCAATTTCCATTTCCCCGCCGAGTATAAAAATCCCCGTGTCATACAGTTTCAGAAAATGGGCTGGGGAGAGACGCTGGAGGTGATTGTCAACAGCAGCGATGAGGATATTGAGGTCATCAAGGACGAAGATAGCAAGATTATGTTTTCAAGAAAGCTTGAGGGCGATGTGCTTCATGGAAATGGGGTGTGTATACGGTATTTGAGCAATAAGCAGAATATCTAAATATTATAAAATAACACTCAGAATCTTGACATTTCAAAATGAAGTACTTGCCAAAATGGAAGCTATCATATATGATAAAAGCAGATACACAACTGGCGGAGACAGCATTGGCAAAGATGCTGTGTAGGAGCACCTACAGGGAGTGTATGATGAGTTAGAAGCCGACCGCCTGGGCCCATGAATTTTGTGTGCCCAGACGGTTTTTTATGCACACGGACGCGGAGAGGAAATAAGTAGCAAAAGCTGCCCGCGTGCAAAGGAACAATGTCAGCAGAAGCTGACGGACTCCGTGCAGAGGCACACTTTCATACACATTTTAAACATTTAGGAGGATGAGAGATGAAGATGTTATCATTGGAGAATGAGCTCAAAGGAAACGCTTACCCGGGCAGAGGAATTGTGATCGGTAAGACAAAAGACGGAAAAAAGGCGGCAATTGCTTATTTTATCATGGGCAGAAGCGAGAACAGCAGAAACCGCGTGTTTGTGGAGGAGGGCGAAGGTATCCGCACACAGGCATTTGACCCGTCCAAGCTGAGTGACCCGAGTCTTATCATTTATGCGCCTGTCCGCGTGCTTGACAACAAAACGATCGTGACAAACGGAGACCAGACGGATACGGTTTATGAGCTGATGGACAAACAGCAGACTTTCGAGCAGGCACTCAGAACGAGGGAGTTTGAGCCAGATGCGCCCAATTATACACCGCGCATTTCGGGGATTCTTCATATTGAAAATGGAGATTACAGCTATGCAATGTCCATACTGAAAAGCAACAACGGAAATCCTGACGCTTGCAACCGCTATACCTTTGCGTACAATAATCCTGTGGCGGGAGAGGGACATTTCATTCACACTTATATGGGCGATGGTAATCCGCTGCCAAGCTTTGAGGGCGAGCCAAAGCTTGTCGAGATTCCAGATGATATGAACGCGTTTGGTGAAATGGTCTGGAACAGCCTGAATGATGACAATAAAGTGTCGCTGTTTGTCCGTTTTATTGACATCGAAACAGGCCGCTACGAGTCAAAAATTTATAATAAAAACGTGTAAACACCGCATCCCCATGCGCCATACATAAAAAGACAAGCAAAAGGAGTATAGAACAAATGAAAGAATTAGAATTAAAATATGGGTGCAACCCAAACCAGAAACCATCTAAAATATATATGAAAGACGGGGAGCTGCCCATTGAAGTGCTGAATGGAAAGCCCGGTTACATTAATTTTCTGGACGCGTTGAATGGCTGGCAGCTTGTAAAGGAATTGAAAAAGGCTACAGGGCTTCCTGCTGCGACCTCCTTCAAACATGTATCACCTGCCGGGGCGGCAGTAGGACTTCCATTAGATGAAGTTGGACGCAAGATTTACTGGGTAGATGATATGGGCGATTTGTCACCGCTTGCATGTGCTTATGCAAGGGCAAGGGGCGCGGACCGAATGTCCTCATTTGGTGATTTTATAGCGCTGTCAGATGTTTGTGATGCAGATACCGCAAGGTTAATCAAGCGGGAGGTTTCAGATGGAATCATAGCGCCCGGATATGAGCCAGAGGCGCTTGAAATGCTGAAGGCAAAGAAAAAGGGCAATTATGCAGTGATTCAGTTTGATGCTGATTATGTACCCAATCCTATAGAGACAAAGGACGTGTATGGCATTACATTTGAACAGGGCAGAAACGAACTGGTGATCGACAATGCACTGTTTGCAAATGTCGTGACAGCGAACAAAAAGATTCCAGAGCAGGCAAAGATTGATCTTGCCATTGCCATGATTACATTAAAGTACACACAGTCAAATTCCGTATGCTATGTAAAGGACGGTCAGGCAATCGGTATCGGTGCTGGTCAGCAGTCGCGTATCCACTGTACCAGACTTGCCGGAAACAAGGCAGACAACTGGTTCCTGCGCCAGAATCCCAAAGTGTTAAATCTGCCGTTTAAGGACAAAATTGGCCGCGCAGACAGAGATAACACAATAGATGTATATATGAGTGATGACTATATGGATGTGCTTGCAGATGGCATTTGGGAGAACTTCTTTACACAAAAGCCAGAGGTACTGACGAGGGAGGAGAAGCGTGCATGGCTTGACCAGATGACAGAGGTGGCGCTTGGTTCCGATGCATTTTTCCCGTTTGGCGACAATGTGGAGAGGGCACACAGAAGCGGTGTGAAATATATTGCGCAGCCGGGCGGCTCGATCAGAGATGACAATGTTATCGAGACTTGCAATAAGTATGATATTGCAATGTGCTTTACGGGGATTAGGCTGTTTCATCATTAATATAAAAAATGTAGAGAAGGCGGTGGAAAAATGACGGATAGTGAAAAACTGGACTTGCTTTTGGCTGAAATGCAAGATATGAAAAGTGACATGCAAAATGTAAAAAATGATCTCAATGATGTAAAACAGAAGGTCACAAACATTGATTTGACACTTGAAAATGAAATTCGGGTGAATATCAGACGTGTAGCGGAGGGACATCTTGATTTATCAAGAAATCTGCATGAAGCGATGAAAATAGACAATGAAAAGGAAATGCTTTCCATTCGGGTGAATATTCTTGAGAGTGAATTGCGCAGAATCAAAGAGAGACTAGACCATATAGCATAATATGATTGTCAAAAAGAAACAGAGCAGTTGACAGGTTAGCTGCTCTGTTTCTATATGGGTCTGTGCACAAAAAAAGAAGCTAAACAAATAGCTTCTTTTATGCCGGTGGCCGGACTTGAACCGGCACGAGGTTGCCCCCGGCAGATTTTGAGTCTGCTGCGTCTGCCATTCCGCCACACCGGCAATTTCTAAAACGTGTGTCGTAACGACAAGAAATATAATAGCACATTTTGGCAGAGAGAGCAAGTACTTTTTGTAAATTTTTTAAAATAATTTTTTACCAATATTAATTCAGCAGATAGATCATAAAGTTCAGATAGCCGGCAAAAGTAACCCATAACAGATAAGGCATTTGCAGGTATGCAGCAGCAGTGTCAAGCCGGCTGAACTTCAAGATCATTTTGATGATGGCGCACCATAGGACGACGAGCCATATGAAAGCAAACAAAAATGTATACATATTAAAGAAGATAATCGGCCAGAAAAAGTTTAAAATCAACTGGAGAGCATAGCTGAGTAACGCATCCATGACTTCAAAGGAGTATGATGATTTCTGTAAATAGATGCGGGCGCTGCCAATCCCCATCAGGATATACAAAATCGTCCATACGATCGGGAAAAGAAAGGCAGGAGGGGCGAGCGGGGGCTTGTTCAGCACGGCATAGAGTCTGATATTGCCGTGTGTCAGAAAAGCCGCCAGACCGCCGACACCAAGTGCGATACCAACAGAAATAAGATAGGGTTTTAATTTCATTATAGAAAACCTCATGACAGCGATAAATTCTATAATTATTCTATGCGAAATACAAACCTTTCAGAATCTCCGATGCGGGCATTGCGAATGCATTTATTTCCTGTGATAGATGGAATAGTGCAGGCTTTTGAGCAGCGTGACAGCTTCATCTAAAGAAGACTGTTCATAAAATTCAACCCGAAGGACGCCCTCCTCAAAGTCCCGATTATGTATGATGCCAATATTTTTGATCGAAATCCCAGACTCGGCGAGCAGTGAGGCGATGGAGGCGATGGCGCCAGTTTCGTCAGGAATATCCACGTAGCAGGCAAAAACCTTCGTGATAGGCCCTCTTGGCAAATCAGAGAAGGAGTCTCGGTATTCCTTGGAGGCGGCAAACAGATCATAGGTGAAGCCGGTCTGTTTTGCCCGCATGGCTTTGCTGATCGTCTGTAGTGAGATGATGTAATCATCTAGTAAGTCTGCGATATTTTCAGTGTTTGACATACAGATGGACTCCCACATATCAGGGGAGGAGGAGGCGATGCGCGTGATGTCCTTAAAGCCGCCTGCCGCGATTAGCTTCATCGTTTCAGCTGCGGAGTCATGGTCGTGCACCAAGTTTGCAAGGGCTGCGGCAACAAGATGCGGTACATGGCTGATGGCGGCGGTTACATAGTCATGCTGCTGACAGGTTAATTGTATTGGAATCGCGCCCATTTTCTTTACGAGGGAGGAATATGCATCAATGGCTTCTTTGGAGACAGTCTCCGTGGGCGTAAGAATATAGTATGCATTTTCTAATAAAACGGGATTGGCGTTTGAAAATCCGGTTTTTTCGCTGCCTGCCATGGGATGACCGCCGATAAATTGGTTGTCTAGTCCGAGCCCTGATATGGTTTCATGAATAGAACCCTTTACGCTGCCGACATCTGTGAGAATCGTTTTGTCTGATAAAAAGGGTTTGAGCTGTGCCAAAAATTTGTTGTTGACGGCGACGGGGGCACACAGGAAAATCAGATCGCAGTCTAAAAACAATTCATTGATTTCTGTCGTGCCGATATCAATCGCACCGGCAGAGAGCGCTTCGTCGAGCGTGGACTGTCTGCGTGCATAGGCAATTATCTGTGCAGCGGGGGAAATCTGCCGCAGTGCAAGCGCGATCGATCCTCCTATTAAACCAAGGCTTAAAAAGCCAATTTTGTTCATATTCATATAAAATTATTTCCTTTCCAAGTATAATCGGTTTTCAAATAGAATAAGCATAGAAAATAAGTATAGAATATATTTTATCATTGTATTGAAAATCTGTAAACAGAAGGATTTGTGTCAAGCGCAAAAGTTTTAGCAATTCTCACGAAATTTAGGAAAGTATTTTATGCAAAATAATATATACAAAATGCACAAAAAAGATTGTAATGTCTGATAATATATAGTAAAATTGTAATATTAAGAGCAACGAGTAGAAATCAATGATTCGATTGCTCGGTTTCATTAATCGAGTAGGGGAAGTGTTCCCCATTCGCGCGCCGGGCGTCTGTCAGCCTGCTGACACATTTCATTTGAACGTCCGTGTACATAAAATAGAGTGCCCGCGGGAGCATTCGCACTAAATAGGAGGTAGCTGCAATGAATATTTACACAACTGATAAGATCCGAAACGTAGTATTGTTAGGTCATGGTGGGGCTGGAAAGACAAGTCTCGTGGAATCAATGGCATATCTGTCAGGTATCACTTCACGCATGGGAAAAGTGGAAGACGGCAATACCGTCAGCGATTATGGCAAGGAAGAGCAGAAGAGAAGGATTTCCATTAGTACTTCTGTCGTACCGATTGAGTGGGATGGCGTGAAGATTAACGTTCTCGATACACCCGGATATTTTGATTTCATCGGTGAGGTTGAGGAAGCAATCAGTGCAGCAGATGCAGCGATCATTGTGGTATCGGGCAAGTCCGGCGTCGAGGCAGGGACAGAGAAGGCTTGGGAGTTGTGTGAGAAATATAAGCTTCCGAGAATGATCTATGTGACTGGAATGGATGCGGACAACGCATCATTTAAGAATGTTGTGGAGAAGCTCACAGAGATGTACGGCAAGAAGATTGCACCGTTCCATTTCCCAATCAGGGAGAATGAAAAATTCGTGGGCTATGTGAATGTTGTGAGTGAGACAGGAAACCGCTGGAAGGGCAAAGATGTCGAGGCGTGCGAGATTCCAGACTACAGCATGGACAATCTGAATCTCTACAGAGATACTTTGATGGAGGCGGTAGCCGAGACAAGCGAGGAGTTTATGGACCGCTATTTCGGCGGTGAGACATTCTCTGAGAATGAGATTCGTGCAGCGCTGCGCACGAATGTGATTGACAGCTCGATCGTGCCGATTAGTATGGGTTCAAGCCTGTTATGCCAAGGTACATACACACTGCTTGACGATATCGTGAAATATATGCCAAGCCCTGAGAACAGGCAGCTTGCAGGTTTTAACATGAAAACCAATGAGGTCTTTGAGGCAAATTATGATTTTTCGAAGGCAAAGTCCGCATATGTGTTTAAGACAATCGTAGACCCGTTTATCGGCAAGTATTCTCTGATTAAGGTATGCTCAGGCGTATTTAAGGCGGACGATACAATCTATAATAAAGATAAGGATATCGAGGAAAAAGTTAACAAGTTATACATATTACAGGGCAGCAAACCCATAGAAATCAGCGAGCTGCACGCAGGGGATATCGGTGCGATTGCCAAGCTCACGGCTGCGAGGACAGGAAACACGCTCTCGACAAAGGCAACCGTGATTGAGTACGGCAAGTTTGAGATTTCAAAGCCGTACACGGCAAAGCGCTATAAGGTACCAAACAAGGGAGACATTGACAAGGTATCTCAGGCATTGCAGAAGATGTCGCACGAGGATCAGACCTTGAAGGTGGTCAATGATGTGGAGAACAGACAGACCTTGCTGTACGGCATCGGCGACCAGCAGCTTGAAATTATCCAGAGCCGTCTGGCAAATGAGTACAAGTGCGAGATTGAGTTAAGTGATCCCAAGATTGCGTTCCGCGAGACCATCAAGAAGAAATCCGACGTGGAATACAAGTATAAAAAACAGTCCGGCGGACACGGACAGTATGGTCATGTCAAGATGCGCTTTGAGCCGTCCGGCGATTTGGAGAAAGCGTATATGTTTGAGCAGGAAGTCGTAGGAGGCGCGGTTCCAAAGAATTACTTCCCGGCTGTCGAGAAAGGAATGCAGGAATCTGTTCTGAAAGGACCTTTGGCTGCTTATCCGGTGGTAGGCGTGAAGGGAATACTGTACGATGGTTCTTATCATGCAGTGGATTCCTCAGAAATGGCATTTAAGACCGCAGCGATTCAGGCGTTTAAGAAAGGCTTTATGGAGGCAGGACCGGTGCTGCTTGAGCCGATTGCATCGCTCAAGGTGACAGCACCCGAGCGCTATACAGGTGATATAATGGGCGACTTGAATAAGCGGCGCGGAAGAGTGCTTGGCATGAATCCGATTGGAAACGGCAAGCAGGTTATTGAAGCGGATATTCCAATGATGGAGCTGACAGGATACTGTACAGTGCTTCGTTCCATGACAGGCGGACGCGGCAGCTTTGAGTATGAAGTGACAAGATATGAGCAGACACCGAACGATATTCAGGACGCGCAGGTGAAGGCGAGAGCAAATAAAGTAGTGGATTCTGCGGACGTATAATACCGCATCTTATTCATACAAAAATGCATCAGATTATGGCCTGATGCATTTTTGCGTTGATCAACATTATGAGGAAGCTTGGCTGCGGAGTATGATCAAAAAGGTACTGCCGCCGCCCGGTGTGTCGGATACTTTGATACTTCCGTGATGTGCGGTAATGATATCGTAGGCGATGGCGAGACCCAGCCCGAAGTGATTTTTGTCACTGCGGGCTTTTTCGCTGCGATAAAAGCGGTCAAATATTTTGGACTTATCCTCGTCGCTGATACCGACACCCGTGTCAGAAATTTTGATTTCAAAGTGTTTGTTCACGTAATCGGCAGACAGACAGATTTTTCCGCCCGCCGGCGTATAGCTGACGGCATTGTGCAGAAAGATTGTGAGCACCTGTGTGATGCGCTCACTGTCACATACGCAGTCGGGGAGTGCATCTTCGGGGAGGGAGGCGCTGATTTGGATATTCTTTGAAGCTGCCATATTCTCAAAAGCCTCGCAGGCGTTCAGTACCAGCGTGTCGAGCTGGGTGCGCACTGGTTTGATGTCGAGATGCCCCGTGTCACAACTCAGCAGTGTGAGCATGTCGTTTAACAGTCTTGAGGTGCGCAGCGCTTCGTTTTTGATCGTACTCAATTCGGGGCATACATCTTTGTCAAGCCCTGCCTCGGCACATGAGAGTATCACCGCGAGCGGTGTGCGCAGCTCATGGGACGCGGAGGCGATGAACTGATTTTGCCGGAGTCTGCTTGCCTCAATCGGATTTAGCAGTTTTCCGGTAAAAATGTATGCGAAAATCCAGATAGCGATCAGGGCAAGTGTGATAATTCCCAGAAATAAAGAACGCTGTCTTGTCATTTGCTTTTTGATTGTCTCAAGCGGCGCAGCCAGCAGAATTTCCAGCGTAGACGTATTTTTTTCCATGTGGATTACAAAACAGCAGTAACCGAATTTATTGACACTGATGTCATTTTCCTGACTTAATATAAAGGAGGTGTAACTGCTTTTATACGAGAGCGTATGGTGCGTCATGGAGGCGTTTTCATGATGGTAATAACGCCATGCTTTGTCGAGGACCTGCCGTCTCTCATCACTTTCATGTATTTTATTGGTATCATATAGAAATTCGGTGTCATTGTCCATCAAGGACACATAGTATTTTTTGCCGGATTCAAGCTGGGACAGCCATGTGTTGCTGATGATGTCCTGCTGCTCGATGTAGGAGGCGATCGTGTAGATGTCACTCTGATAGGAGTACATTTTATTTTTCATCATGTTATTTTCGGAAATCAATAGATAGCCAAGTGTCATGACAATTAAAATCAATGTGGTGATGCAGCCGTTTAACAGTGTCAAATGAAGGTGTGCTTTTTTGATGGTATTCATGTGATAGAAATTGCTTCCTCTCTAATTTTCCAGTGATTCTTCCAGCAGACAGTAGCCAATACCGCGGATTGTTCTTAGCTTTAAACGGCTTCCGACTGCCTTGAGCCGCCTGCGGACGAAGTAGATATAGTTGTCAAGGTTTCCCTCCTCAACGTCGCTGTCAGGTCCCCAGATTTTTAATAGAAGCGTGTTTCTTGACAGGGTTTGTCCGCCATTTTTGACAAATATTTCAAGCATTGCGCCCTCGCGCTTAGAGCAGGTACAACTGCCGTCTGGTCCGGTAAGGGTGTTTGAGGTCTCATCAAAGCTGATATCGCAGTAGGTGGACAATTCTGTCTGGCTGAGAATCGGAGAGCGTCTTGTGACACACTGGATACGCGCCAGCAGCTCTTCGAACGCAAACGGCTTTACCAGATAATCGTCAGCGCCAAGATTCAGTCCGGTCACTTTGTCGTTCAGCGTGCCAAGCGCAGTGATCATGAGAACGGGGATACTGATGCCCTGCCTGCGCAGTTTGGTCAGAATCATAGTGCCCTCCATGCCGGGAAGCATTCGGTCGAGCAGAATCACGTCATGAATATTCTGCACAGCATAATAAAGCGCTTCCTCCCCGTCATAGCAGGAGTCTACAATAAAGCCTCTTGAAATCAGCTGGGCTGTGAGGGATTCATTTAGTTTCTTGTCATCTTCGGCGAGTAGTATACGCATGGTTTCTCCTCCATAAAGTAAAATATTTTTGTACTTCATATTTTACTTTATTTATCTCTAAATTATCTCTAAAATTCAATATGCGTTGTCGGCAAAATCTTTTCGCCTTATTATACTCGATACCTGTTCGGGTGTAAAGTATGAGATAATTTTAAATTCTTTTTAATATATATTTTAATGCAAATTTAGAGAGCATTTAGAGATTTCTGTGCTAAGATAGGGAAAAATTAAATGAATATGGAGGTTTACAATGAGAAAAAAATTACTTAGTACAAGACTGGCTGCATTTGTTATGTCTGCTGTGATCACCATAACAATGGCAGGCTGCGGCACACAAGGAGAGCCACAGCGCTCTGAATATGAGGCAGACATGCTTATGACAGACAGCGATGTATCTGCCGCAGCGCAGCAGGACACGGACACTTCTGATAATAGTGGCACAGGGCGTTATGTAGATCGGATCGTCTGTGAGGGAGAGTATTGGGACAGGGTGGAAAAACAGATCCTCAGTGATGGCCGGCTTGTGTTGGTCAACAGTATGACCAGCCAGAGATTTGTGTCGGAGGACGGCGGAGATACATGGAATATTGAACAGGACGAGGAATTTTCTGTCTTTGTCAAAGAACACTATCCAATTTCGACTGCCATATCAACGGACGGCACGCTGGCGTTGATTTGCATGGATAAAAAGGATCCATCAGCAGACGCAGAGCACATGGAATATGTCTATCGTCTGTATATCTATCATACAGACGATACTGTCAGGCAAATTGAAATTGACCTGCCAGATGCCGAGTCCAGACTGAGCGAAGTGGCATTTGGTGAGCAGGGAGAGCTGTTTGTGTTTGCTGGCGGTTGCAGGATAATATATAAGGTCGATCTTGATACAGGAGTATCGAAGAGGCTGACTACGCTTCAGGAGAACTGTTATCTGATGGAATGCAGAAATAAGATACTGATGTGTATGACTGCGCAAAAAATATTCCTGTATGATCTGGAAAGGGAACAATTTATAGAGGACGAGACTCTTGACAGTTTTATCTTGGATACTTATCAAGATATGTCTTGGACAGGCGCAGGATTTACGGCATATTCTTTTTTGGGCGAGAACAAGACCATCTATATTGCAGGGAACAAAGGACTTCATCGGCATGTGATTGGCGGAAGCACCATCGAGCAGGTGATAGATGGCAGCCTCTCCCTGCTGAGTACACCGTCGCACAATATTCTGGCGATGACAGTGAATGACAGGAATGAGTTTGTGACAGCATACTCAGATGGAAGCATTGTCAAGGCTGCCTATGACGCGAGCGTGCCAACTGTTCCGAACGAAAAACTTACGGTTTACAGTTTGAATGAAAATGATCTGGTAAAGCAGACAATCTCTGCTTATCAGACACAGTACCCGGAAATGTTTATCGAATATCAGGTTGGAATGGAAGATGGCGGTATCACGCAGGAGGATGCGTTGAAAAAACTGAATACACGGCTTCTTGGCGGGAGTGGACCAGACGTTATGCTGCTCGACGGCATGAAGATTGACGCCTATGCAGAGAAGGGCGTGCTGATGGAATTGTCAGAGATTGTCAATGCGGCGGATGAGAGAGACGGATTATATAGGAATCTAATTGATAATTTAAGCGGGGGCGATCAGATTTATACGATTCCGTTGGAGTTTCACATTCCAGTTGTCATCGGGCAGAAAGAGGCAGTGGACAGTATAACGGATTACAGGTCGATGGTAGCGCTCTATGAAAAGGCGCGGGAGACATATACTGATACAGATATGGTGGGAATTTCTTCGGCAAAGGGCATCATGAAGCGCGCTATGCCGGTGTGTGCGCCGTCATGGCAGGACGGAAAAGGACAGTTGGACACACAGAAAATCAAAGAATTTCTCGAGCTTTCCAAGAGACTTTACGAGGTGCAGATGAATGGGACACCGGCAGAGGCAATTGCCAATTACCAGCGGCGGGTTTCAAATGATTATGAGGAGAGCCCTTATTTCAAAGGCTTGAATGAAACGATTTGTCTGGAGGAACGCTGCTCATTTGCTTTTGGTGAGACGTTGGGTGCGTACACATATCGAGATATCCTGTCTGTACCGCGTGCAGAAGGCATGGAGCAAGTGATATCGAAACCACTAGACGGGCAGAGTGCCAAGGTGTACTGTCCAGAATCCATTGTGGGCATTAACGCAGCAACAAAGAGTTCTGACAGGGCAAAACAGTTTGTTGGCATGATGCTTAGCACAACTGTTCAAGATAACACACCGCTGGGATTTCCAATCAATAAAAAGTCGCTTGCATCGGTCTTTGCCTATGATAAAAGTCAACTGAGTGAGGACGGCGGCCAGTATTCTACCTCTTATGACATAGATGGCGTGATGCATGGATTTACGATTTATCCTGTTGAACAGGAGGGAATCGACTTGCTGGAACAGTGGATTGCAGGCCTTGACACACCTTATTTGAGCGATCCTGTGTTTGAAAATGTGATTTTAGCGCAGGGCGTGGAGTACATTGAGGGACACAAGGAACTCGACGAGGCGGTGGAGGAGATTGTGAATAGTGTGGAAATTTCTCTGTATGAATAAAAGTACAACTTCTTTTATCAACCTCTTAGAGAAAATTTAGAGATTGTTATGTTATCATAAAATGTAAAAAAGGCTTTGGGCGTCTATACAGTACATTTGGAGGTAAGATATGAGAAGGAAATCACTGTTTATAAGATTGGCAGCGTTCTTTATGGCGGCTGTACTTGGTATTATAGCGACAGGCTGTGATGCAAAAGGTTCGTTGGAGAGTGAAAATGGTACACTGCCTGACGGGCGTAAGGAGGCCTCCGGGCAGGGAGAGCTTGCTGACAGCAATGGCATGGGGCGTTACGTGGGCACCACAGTCTATGAGGGAAGTGAATTTTATGATATGGCGCAGATGCAGACATTAGAGGATGGACAGCTTGTCCTGCTGAACCGTTTCTCTAAGGAGAAGATTGTGTCAGCAGACGGGGGCAGTACGTGGGTCGCTGAGATCAATGAAACACGCACCGCGTTTATGGAAGAACATATGCCCGCGGCGGTAGCAGTTGCAAAAGACGGTACAATTGCGCTGATTGGGATGGACGAAAGAGAGGATTCTCCGGGTGGAGTTTATAGTACCTATGATTATAATCTTTACATTTACAATATAGATAATACGACAAGACAGATCGAGGTGGATTTCCCGGAGGAAGAAGCGCACCTGTGGGACATTACCTTTGACGAGGAGGGAACTCTTTACGCATACGTATATGCACCGGGCGGCGGAAGCATTTACAAAATAGATATAAACGAAAATTCCAGTGAAAGTTCGGCACAAAAGCTTGTGCAGGTTGAAAATTCCAATGAAACCATGATGGCATGTCAGGATCAACTGCTGATGTACGTGACTGCTGAGACGATCTTTTTGTATGACTTGGAAAAGAAGGTCTTTCTGGAGGATAAGACACTTGACAGCTTTCTGGAGGAAAATTATAAGAGCGGAATGTTATGGGTAGGCGGAAATTACCATGGGTATGCCTTTCTGGGGATAGACCGCACGATTTATATTGTGAGTGAGAAAGGGGTGTACCGCCATGCCATCGGCGGCAGTGTGGTGGAGCAAGTGATTGACGGGGCGTTTGCTCCACTGGGCGGCCCGACAGACCATATTACAGCGATGACAACAACAGACAAAAATGAGTTTCTTGCCATATTTAACAATGGGAGAATCGTAAAATTTGTCTATGACGCGGCACTGCCGTCTGTGCCAACAGACAGGCTTACTGTCTATAGTCTGAATGAAGATGATCTGGTGAAACAGACAATCGCGGCATGTCAGTCGCAGGCGCCGAATCTGTACATACAATATCAGATCGGAATGGACGAGGACGGCATCACGCGGGAGGATGCACTGAAAAAGCTGAATACGCAGCTTCTTGGCGGCAGCGGTCCTGATATCATTATGCTGGATGGCATAAATATTGACACTTATGCAGAAAAGGGCGTGCTGGAGGATTTGTCCGATGTCGTGGATAAAATCAGTGCGCAGGACGGACTGTACAGCAATATCATTGAAAATCTTTCATACGGCGAGAAGATGTACGCTGTTCCGGCGAAGTTTTATATTCCGGTTTTGTATGGAGATGCAGCATTTGTGGACGGGGTAGAGGACTATGAGTCACTGGCAGATATGGTGGAGAAAGCAAGGGAGGCTTACCCGGATACAAACTTGTTGAAGGTATGTTCAGCGTCCGGCATTCTCAGACGGTCTGTTCCGATCTGCGCGCCGTCGTGGAAGAATGAACAAGGACAACTCAATCAGGGTCAAATACGGTCATTTTTGGAACAGACCAAGCGGATTTATGAGATGCAGATGCATGGTATGCCGCCGTCAGATGTCGAGGAGTACCAGCAGAACAGGATTCTGAAAGACGGTACAGACTGGGAGGAGAATGGATCTTTCATGTCAACTCAGGACAGTGCTTATCTGCTGCGTGAGGCGCCGTTTGCATACGGTGAGATTGTGATGGCATCTGTTTATGAGGACATGCTGTCAGTGCCAAGAATGCAGGGGTTAGAGAATACAATGATGAAGCTGTTGAATGGTCAGTGCAGTAATGTTTATCATCCAGCGTCGATTATCGGTATGAATGCTGCGTCGGAGAATCATCATGCTGCGAAGCAGTTTGTGGAGATGATGCTTGGCAGAGATGTCCAGAAGCAAATGCAGTTTGGGCTGCCTGTTAACAAGAGTGCGCTTCCAGAGCAGTTTGCCTACGAGGAAAGTGAGCTTGGAGAGAACGGTGAAAAGGGTATGGCGGGTTTTACGCTGCCAACTGGGGAGAACTTTTTCTACTTGATATATCCTGTTGATACAGAGGACATCGCGCAGCTTGAACAATGGATTGCGCAGTTACACATACCGTATCTCAGTGATACGATGTTGGAAAGTGTAGTCTATACAGAGGGAACGGCGTATCTTGAGGGACACAAGGAACTCGACGAGGCGGTGGAGGAGATTGTGAATAGCGTGGAAATTTCTCTGTATGAATAAGAAGTATTATGAATGTTCCAATCTGCATCATAGGTAGGAATTTTGAACATCATTTTCATATCTCATTCACTGCAATAACGATTGACAACCTGATATGATTGCACTATACTAGTATACAGACACTATATATAGTATAGTTATTAAATAACATATACTATATATCAAGAAAAAACGTATAAGGGAGTAGGATTGAAATGAGCGAGGAAATGGATTACAGTGTGCTTTATCAGCCGAAAAGGACCGTTTATGTCGTCAAAAAAGATGGCAGCAAAGAGGCATTTAATGTGCAGAAGGTCATCACTGCGGTGGGAAAATCTGCCTATCGTGCACTCACGAAGTTCACAGATGCCGAGAAGCGTCAAATCTGTCAGGATGTGATCGACAAGGTTGACGGTATGGACACCAGCCGGATTCCCATTCCGGTGATGCATAACATTGTGGAGAGTGCGTTGGAGGATGTGAAGCCTGTTGTGGCGAAGAGCTATCGTGATTACAGGAATTACAAACAAGATTTTGTGCGCATGATGGATGATGTGTATAAGAAGAGTCAGTCCATCATGTATGTAGGCGATAAGGAGAATGCCAATACGGACTCCGCGCTCGTTTCGACGAAAAGGAGCCTTATTTTTAACCAGTTTAACAAAGAACTTTATCAAAAGTTTTTTCTCACGACGGAGGAAATACAGGCGTGCAGGGACGGCTATATCTACATTCATGATATGTCGGCCCGCCGCGATACGATGAACTGCTGTCTATTTGACGTAGAGCATGTACTTTCCGGCGGCTTCGAGATGGGAAATATCTGGTACAATGAGCCGAAATCGCTCGATGTGGCATTTGATGTGATCGGTGATATCGTGCTCAGTGCGGCAAGCCAGCAGTACGGCGGATTCACGGTGCCGGAGGTGGATAAAATCCTTGCGCCCTACGCAGAAAAGACCTATCAATCGGCGGTTGAGAAGTATGTCGGACTCGGCATAGACCAGAAAAAGGCGGAGGAAGTGGCAATCGCTGACGTGGAGAGGGAGTTTGAGCAGGGCTTTCAGGGCTGGGAGTACAAGTTTAACACTGTGGCGAGCAGCCGCGGCGACTATCCGTTTATCACAGTCACTGCCGGAATCGGAACAGAGCGCTTTGCCAAAATGGCAACGATACAGATGTTGAATGTCAGGCGCAAGGGACAGGGCAAGAAAGACTGCAAGAAGCCAGTCCTTTTTCCGAAGATTGTATTTTTATATGATGAAAATCTTCACGGTGCAGGAAAACCGCTCGAAGATGTGTTTGAGGCGGGTGTGAAATGTTCTGCCAAAACGATGTATCCCGATTGGCTCAGCCTGACGGGAAAGGGGTATATCGCCAGCATGTACAAGCAGTACGGCAAGGTGATCTCTCCGATGGGATGCCGTGCATTTCTCTCGCCGTGGTATGAGCGGGGCGGTATGCATCCAGCCGATGACAAAGATGTGCCGGTGTTTGTTGGACGCTTTAATGTCGGCGCGGTGTCACTGCACCTGCCAATGATTCTCGCGAAGGCAAGGCAGGAGAGCAGGGACTTTTATGAGGTGCTGGACTATTATCTGAATTTAATACGGCAGCTTCATATCAGAACGTATGCCTATCTCGGAAATATGCGCGCTTCAACCAATCCATTAGCGTACTGTGAGGGTGGTTTTTTGGGCGGACATCTCAAACTGTCGGACAAGATCAAACCGTTGTTAAAGTACGCGACGGCGTCGTTTGGCATCACGGCGTTCAATGAGTTACAGATGTTATATAATGGCAAATCGCTTGTGGAGGATGGGGCGTTTGCGCTTGAGGTACTTGAGTATATTAATAAAGAAGTGAACCGCTTCAAAGAGGAGGACGGCAATCTGTATGCGATTTACGGAACGCCCGCGGAAAATTTGTGCGGGTTACAGGTAAAGCAGTTCCGCGCACAGTATGGCATTGTGGAGGGCGTTTCGGACAGGGAGTACGTCAGCAACAGCTTTCACTGTCATGTGACAGAGGAAATCACACCGATTGAGAAGCAGGACTTGGAATACCGATTCTGGGAGCTGTCAAACGGCGGTAAGATTCAGTATGTAAAATATCCGATTGATTACAATATTTCTGCGATCAAAACGCTTGTCAGGCGGGCGATGGAAATGGGCTTTTACGAGGGCGTTAATTTGTCCTTGGCATACTGTGATGACTGTGGTCATCAGGAGTTGGAGATGGATGTATGTCCGAAGTGCGGCAGCAAGAATCTGACCAAGATCGACCGTATGAATGGGTATCTGTCGTACTCGCGCGTACATGGCGATACAAGGCTGAATGATGCAAAGATGGCAGAGATTGCAGAACGCGTCAGTATGTAAAAATAGTTGGAGGGTTGAGTTGAGATGAGATATCATAATATCACGAAGGATGATATGTTAAATGGTGATGGGCTTCGCGTTGTCTTGTGGCTGGCAGGCTGTGAACATTGCTGCAAGGGATGTCAGAATCCTATGACATGGGACCCGGACGGGGGATTGCTGTTTGATGATGCTGCCAAGGCAGAGATTTTTGAGCAGCTTGACAAGCCCTATATAGAAGGAATTACGTTTTCTGGCGGCGACCCACTGCACTGTGCGAACCGGGACGGCGTGAAGGCGCTTGCAAGAGAAATCAAAGAGAAGTACCCTGACAAAAATATATGGCTCTACACGGGCGATGTGTGGGAAAATATCAGGAAATCCTCTTTGATGAAATACATTGATGTTCTGGTTGACGGTGAGTTTATACAGGAGCAGAAGGATGCGACGCTTTTGTGGAAGGGAAGCAGCAACCAGCGTGTCATTCATGTACAGGCGACGCTTGCGCAGCCCGATTCGTTGGTTCCGATACTCCACTGTGGTGATCATGATGACATTCCCATGGGGCGTGAAACGACAGGAATGTCAGAGCAGAATATCATACCATTTAGCGCAAACGGCAGTTGTGCAATCAAGAAAAATGCATGTGAGGCATAAATAAGGCTTATTGAGGAGGCATACGTGAAGATTAAGATAAAGTATTTTACAGATAAAGTACAGAAGCTGGAGAAAATCTCAAAAGGAAACTGGATTGACCTGCGGGCGTCGGAGGAGGTCGAGATGAAGCAGGGGGAGTTCAGGCTGATTCCGCTTGGAATTGCCGTGGAGCTTCCGAGAGGCTATGAGGCACATGTCGTTCCCAGAAGCTCTACATTCAAAAATTTTGGGCTGATACAGGTGAATCATCAGGGGGTGATTGACGGACCGGACCGCGAGACCGGTGAGGGCGGATACTGTGGCAATGAGGACCAGTGGTTTGTGCCGATGTATGCGATGCGCGACACGGTGATTCACTTGAATGACCGCATTTGCCAGTTTCGGATTATGGAGCAGCAGCCAGAGCTTGAGTTTGAGGAGGTTGCTGAGCTGACAGGGGCAAACCGCGGAGGTTTTGGCTCGACAGGGAAAAATTAAATGTTTGATAAAGACAAAGCAAAGAAGCAACGCTGTATGAAGTAACAGGGTTGCTTCTTTATTTTAGTGATACATGATTATTCCGCAGACTTGGGCAGCCGGTGCCGGAACAGTGCATGGCTGAGCTTCTGCCAGCTAAACGGAATCAGCGGATAGAGATAACTCTGACCGGATACCATCTTGTTTGTGATAATGGCAGCAAAGAACAGGATAATGCCTGCAATATAGCCCCACACTTGAAACAGCGCTGTCAGGACGAGATTGATGAGTCTGAAAAATTTGATGGCATAGCCAAGCTCGTAACTGGGGTGCGTGTAGTTTGCGATGGCGACAAACGCCATATACAGCATGACTTCTGCGTTGAACCAACCGCTCTTGACAGAAAATTCGCCTAGAATCAGCGCTGCCATGACACTCAGGGGGGTTGAGAGCATATTGGGCGTGTTGACCGCCGCAAGCCGCAGACCGTCGATCGCAAGTTCTAGGATTAGAAACTGCCAGATCAGCGGCACATTGATATCCTCCTTGACCACGATAAACTCAAAGGCTGGCGGAATCCAGTCGGGATTCTGCATCATCAGCAAGAACGTTGGTGTGATAAAGTAAGTTAGTATCAAAATCAGGAAGCGCGAAAGTCGCAGATATGAACCTGTGACTGGCGGGAAATAGTAGTCGTCTGCCTCCTGTATCATATCCAGAATACTCATTGGCAGAATCATGGCAGAGGGTGAGTTATCGACCAAAATGATAATATTTCCTTCCAGAATCTGCGCTGCGGCGGTGTCTGGACGTTCCGTGTACTTGAATTTTGGAAAGGGGTTATACCATTTTGAGGTGTAGAGGCATTCCGCAAGACTTTCCTGATTCAGCGTCAGCGCATCGACTTTAATGTCATTGATGCGGTCGCGTATTTTCCTCAAAAATTCTTGATCGACACGGCTGTCCATATAGCATAGAACGATGTCTGTGTTGGACGCTTTTCCGGCGCTCAGCATCTCCATGCGCAGGTCGGTGCTTCGGATACGGCGGCGAATCAGTGCCGTATTAAAGACAACAGTTTCTACAAAGCCGTCTTTGGAACCGCGCAGCACCTTGTCCTTCTCAGGTTCTGACACACCGCGGGCAGGATAAGTGCGGGAGTCGATTAAGATACATTCGTCAAAACCATCTATAAGAATAGCGAACACACCACAAAGAATGTTTTTGGCGATTTCATGAAAGTCATTTGTGAGGTCTACCTCGACGTAAGGCATGAGCTGGTTGAGTTCCGTTGCAGTCTGGGGAAGGTCGTCGGCTTTTAATCCCATCAAAAACTGCAATAGTTTCTGCATCAGCACGTCTTTGCAGAACCCGTCAACGAAGTAAAACACCGCATTTTTGTCTCCGATCAGCACATCACGGCTCACGATATCAAAGGAGTTTTCCGTGTGTAGCAGCTCTGCCATATATTGTTTGTTTTGTTCAAAATCTTGATACATTTAGATAACCATGCCTTTCTAAACTATTTGATATTCAGCATCAGTATGTGTCAAAATCTGTATTTCATACATTCTTTTTTATCTTTCGTTCCATGAAAATTTACTTTTCAGAAATATTTGATATACTGATAATATCTTTTGCAAAAGATATCAATAAATTTAGATAAAGAGGAATTTAATAATGCATCAGATTGCAGTATGTGATGACGAACAAATGGTCTGTGATATGGTGTCAGAGACAGTCAGTCGATGGAAGCCTGATGTGAAAGTGCAGTGCTTTTTATCGGGAGAGGCATTGCTTTCGGCGTATGATTTTTTTGACGTGATATTTCTGGATATTGACATGCAGGGAATCGACGGGATTGAGACGGGCAGGCGGATTCGAAAAAAGGATCATGAGACAAAGATTATCTATCTCACGTCGTACAGGGATTATGTGGCAGGCGCTTTTGAGGTACATGCGTTCCAGTATTTGCTCAAACCGATTTCGCCGGCACAGTTGACACACCTTTTGGATGAAATTTTCCAATATGTAAAAAAAGCAGACAAGAGGACGATTCTGGATTTTCAAACAAATGAAGGAATTGTGTGTGTAGATGCAGCGGAAATCTGTTACTTTGAATTTACTGACCGGAAAATTCGGCTGGTGACATTGAACGGAGTTTATACGATGAGGGGGAAAATCAGCAGTATCTATGACCGCACCTCCTCCTTGGGATTTTCAATGCCGCACAAAAGTTTTGTCGTCAATTTTCTTCATGTGAAAAATGTCAGGAATCTTGATATTTTTCTCGATAACGGCGACAGTATCCCGCTGTCGCAGAAAAAGCAGAGAGCGTGGAAACAGGAGTTGACGAACTACCTGTCAGAGCGGCTCGAACGGCAGAGGAGGGAAGTGGAATGACGAGGCAGGTGATTGTAAGTATTTTATTTTTTCTGCTGGATATTGTCTCGCTGACGCTGTGTTCTTGGTATCTTGTCTCATTGATGCCGTCAAATAAGTACGCGGTGCGAAAGCATGGGCGGTTGCGCATTCTCAAGGCTGCGGCATGGACAGGATATGCGGCGCTGACAGTCCTGCTTCCAAATTTGGGACAGAATGACTTTCTTACGATGGCGGTGCTGTCAGTTTACTATATCCTGACAGGATATTTGCTGTATCACCGGGACAAGACAGGGATTCTCTATCAGCTTGGCTTCATGTTTTTCATGTATGCGACACAGATTATTTCTATTTTGGCAGCCGCAAGGTTTTATGCAGTGTTCAGTCTGGAACAGATAACGTATGTTTACACAATGATTTTGCTAAAAGCGGGGTCTTTGCTCATTATCACAGTTGTGTTCCGTATACTGATTCAAAAACGGTTTGTGTCGGTGCAGCCGCGGCTTAAACTGCGGGGAATGCTTCTGGTGCCCGTCATCAGCATGATTTTGATTTTCTGGTTTACGGTTAGTGCTGATGTATTTTTAATGCGCTTTGGGTACGAATGGTTAATCGTATACTGTGCGCTGGTGCTGGTGATCAATCTGTATTGTTTTTATTTCTGGCATGATGTTTCCAAGACACAGGAATTGAAGTATAAGTTGGAGCTGATGCGACAGCAGAATGAACTGACCCATCAATTTTATGCGGATTTGGAAGAAAACTATGCCAAGTCGCGCAAGGTCATTCATGATATCCGAAACCATTTGCAGATGCTTGAACAGTCTCAGAAATTTGCCGAATCTCAGGGGTATTTCGAGGACGTGCACCAGATGCTCAATGCGCTGGGCATGACATATTATACGGATAACCGTATGCTGAATATTATCTTGAATGATAAATTAAAATCGCTTCGGCAGGAGCAGGTGACATGCCAGCTTCGGGGTGTTCAGCTTGATTTTTTATCGGAGATGGACACGACGACAATCTTTGCAAATCTCTTGGATAACGCGCTGGAAGCAGCAGAAGGATCAGAGAATTTTGAGCTTGAACTTTGGGGAGAACAAATACAGGATTTCTGCGTGATAAAGCTGTCAAACACGACTGGCGGAACCTATGTGCCCGGATTGTCAGAAAAGGCTGGACATGAGGGAATTGGATTGGAAAATGTACAGAATGCAGTCGAGAAATATCATGGTACATTACAGACAGGGCAGAACGGACAGATGTTTTTTGTGACATTGATGTTTCCTGATAATAGTTAGTGTGATATATAAAATTTCACCATCCTGATTAGTACGCCTGCTGAAGCAGGCAGATGGGAGTTAGTATGAGAGTTTGAATGATGTAGTTCGTGTAAATAAAGTGTTTGAGAAAGGAGGATTTGTATGAAAAAAGGATTTTGTAAAATAACCGTGCTTTTGCTGATGTTGTTTGCGCTCACTGCCTGCGGTGCGCAGCCGCTGCCAGAACAGTTTGAGGAGGACACCGTGAGAGAGGCGGCGGAACAGGCAATTTCTTATTTTAATGAGAAGGATTATCAGAGCATCATAGAAATGGGCAATGATGATTTTCAGAGAGTTCTGACAGAGGAGGAGTTTGCCGCCCAGAGTGACCCGTATCTTGATAAGTGCGGGGCATTTCAGGAGATTTCCAAGACCATTTTCTTAGGAAATATAGACGAGGAAACGCAGGCGGCATATGGCGGCGTTGTTATGGTCGGAAGCTATGAGGAGGGGACAATACAGTTTACGATTGCCTTTAATGAGGACATGGATTTGGTGCAATTTATAATCAGATAAATAGAACAAGAACTCTTGAAAAGTGAGGACATGGAGTTAATGCAATTTTTAATCAGATAAGGAGCTATCCAATATAGAAAGGAAAATGAATGAGAGACGTTAAAGATTTAAATAAGAAATCAGATCAGGAAGCAAAGAGACTGAAAATCTATCTTGCAGCCGCCTATGGTGTCACTTTTTTGATGGGGCTGCTCATGTGGTTTGGCAGCAGCAGGCACTATGATCTGAGCGCGTTTCCAAATGCGCAAATGTATTATCCGGCGGCGGGGGTGATGCTGGGTGTGCTGTTTACACAAAAGGGGGATGCGCTGGTTCCAAAGGTGTTTTTTATATTTTTGAGCTGTGTGACAGTTCTATTGGCAGCAGCGGCAGTGTTATCGGTGATTCAGCCTTATGCAATGGTATTTTATATGGGAATGCCAGTATCATTGTGGACGCTGGTGCAGCAGGTGCTTATTATCGGCGCAAGCATCGCGGGCTGGATTCTCCTGCTTTTGACAAAGAAGGAAAAGCGCAGAGCATATGGATTGTGCTGGAACAAGAGCGGGGCATCATGGTTTTGTATTGTTTTGTTTGTGGGAGTCTATCTCTTTAGAACAGTGCTCGCAGTGCTTTGGAGTGGACAGATCAGCGCGCTTGGCATGATTGCGAAGAATCCGAATACATGGCTGATGCTGGCGGTGCTTCCAGTGAATTTCTTTTTTGGGTTCACTGCGTTTTTCGGTGAAGAATATGGGTGGCGCTATTATCTACAGCCCTTGATGCAGAAGCGTTTTGGTATGCGGGGCGGAGTGCTTCTGCTCGGCGTCGTGTGGGGCATCTGGCATCTGCCGGTTGATTTATTTTACTATACACAGGACAGTCAGTTGCTGATGGTACTGTCGCAGCAGATTACGTGCATCACGCTTGGCATCTTTTTTGCCTATGCTTATATGAAAACAGAAAATATCTGGGTTCCAGTGATACTGCACTATCTGACCAATAATCTCGTTCCGATTGTCTCTGGCGTTTATACAGCCAGCGTATTTGAGAACCAGTCGCTCACATGGGGAGAGCTGTTGATGTCATTTATCGTGAATGGATTGATTTTTGGCGTGTTTTTGTTTGCAAAGCCATTTCGGCAGAAAGAAGAGGTTTCTTAGTAGCATTCCCCCAAATCTGACATATTATGATAATAACTATGAAAAAAGAACAAGGAGCGGTACAGATATGCAGGAATGGAAACCACAGATGCCATATGTAGAGCAGTTTCCCGTGGCAATGGCATATGTACCTTGGCAGAGAACTTGTACGATGTACGAAAATCTCGATGAAGCGTTTAAGACAGGTACGATCTTCCCAGAACTCAACAAACCATTTTTAGGGAGGAGAGTGAAAGGATGAACGCAGGATGCAAACCTTGTATGGACTCAGAACGGCAGAAACTTTTACAGGAAATCAGTAAGGTGGATTTTGTGCTGAAGGAGCTGAATCTCTATCTTGACACCCATCCCTATGACCAGCAGGCGATGGAGCGGTTCGGACAATTTAATGCACTCAAGAACAAAATGGTAAAGGATTATACCGAAAAGTATGGACCTCTTGTACTGAGTATCACAGATATGGACAGTAGGGAATGGAAATGGGCCACGCAGGATTGGCCGTGGGAAGGAGGCTATAACTAATGTGGAATTATGAAAAAAGATTACAGTATCCAGTAAAGATTACCCAGACCAATCCGCAGATTGCACAGGTTATTATCAGTCAGTATGGAGGCCCAGACGGCGAGCTCGCAGCGTCTATGCGCTACCTTGCACAGCGGTACACGATGCCTTATAACACAGTAGCAGGCGTATTGACAGATATCGGCACAGAAGAGCTTGCCCACTTTGAGATGATCTGCGCAATTGTATACCAGTTGACGAGAAATCTCACGCCAGAGGAAATCAAGGAGTCTGGTTTTGATAAATACTATGTGGATCACACTCTTGCGCTCTGGCCGCAGGCGGCGGGCGGTATCCCGTTCAATGCCTGTGAATTTCAGTCGAAGGGTGATGTGATCACAGACTTGACAGAGGACATGGCGGCAGAGCAGAAGGCACGGACGACCTATGACAATATCCTCCGTCTGGTCAAAGACCCTGATGTCTGCGATCCAATCCGGTTCTTACGCGCGCGGGAGATTGTGCACTTCCAGCGTTTCGGTGAAGCCCTGCGCATCGCACAGGAGAATCTTGATTCCCGCAACTTCTATGCGTTCAACCCTGAGTTTGACAAATAAATATCAGACAGAGCTTCACACAAGTCTCGCTGGCAGATAGAACTACACATGAAACAAAAAGCAGGTTTGCAGAAAATACACTGTAAACCTGCTTTTCCTGAAATAAAAATGTGATACTTGGGGGTTTTCATATCATAATTTTGTGGTACAATGATAGATAGAGACTGTTTAAAAGCGAAAAAGCTTAAACAGCATTGAAAAGCAAAATGTATAAAAAGGAGAAGAAAACAGTGGAAAAGGTTACAGAAGAGATCATCAATATTGGTGTCAATGATCGGGAAATCACACTTTTTGAAGGACAATACGAGGTAAAAAATGGTATGGCATATAATTCATATGTCATATTGGACGAGCAGGTTGTCGTGATGGATACAGTTGATCCGCGTGCGACACAGGAGTGGCTGCAAAATCTGGAGGAGGCAGTTGGCACAAGGGCTGTTGATTATCTGGTCATTCAGCATATGGAGCCGGACCACGGCGGCAGTATTATGCAGCTAATACAGCGTTACCCAGCGATGAAAATTGTTGGAAATGCAAAGACATTTCAGATGCTTCAACAGTTTTTTGAGGTTGACCCGGGCGAGAAGGCAGTCATTGTAAAAGAAGGGGATACGCTCTGCACTGGAAAGCATACCCTACAGTTTTTTATGGCACCGATGGTACACTGGCCAGAAGTGATGGTCACTTACGATCAGACTGAAAAGGTATTATTCAGCGCAGATGGTTTTGGCAAATTTGGCACGCGCGATGCGGACGAGGACTGGACTTGTGAGGCCAGAAGATATTACATTAATATCTGCGGAAAATATGGAATGCAGGTGCAGGCACTATTAAAAAAGGCAGCAGCACTGGAAATCAGTACGATTTGCCCGCTGCATGGCCCTGTATTGACAGAGCAGCTTGGCTATTATATTGATAAATACCAAGTGTGGAGCAGCTATGAACCGGAGGACGAGGGCGTGCTGATTGCCTGTGCCTCGATTCATGGACATACATTGCAGGCGGCGAAGAAAATGAAAGAAATCTTAGAGCAGAAGGGTGCTAAGAAGGTGGTTCTCTCTGATTTGACCAGAGACGACCTTCATGAAGCGGTGGAAGATGCATTCCGTTACAGCCATATGATCATAGCAGCAGCGTCATATGATGCCAGTGTGTTTCCGCCGATGGAGGACTTTTTAAGCCGTCTCAAATCAAAAAATTATCAGAAGCGTAAGGTTGGTATCATTGAAAATGGTTCGTGGGCGCCGACAGCGGCAAAGAGTATGAAGGCATTGCTGGAAGGCGCAAAGCAGCTCAGTATTGCAGAACCAGTAGTGACGATCAAGTCTGCTATGAAAGCAGAAGACCTTCCACAGATGGAAGCACTTGCAGAGGAGCTGTTGCAAGCATAATTTTAAACTGTTTTAATGGGCTGTCGGGAAATTCCCCGACAGCCCATTATTCACGGTAAGTCACCACTCTGTCTCCTTCTAAGATTCTGGTCTTTCCGTCAGGAATCAGAGATTCCTCGCCGCGCATGATCATCGCAATCAGCTCGTCAGGCGCCAGATTTAAGTCTGCGATCGTGCGGTTGCACCACGGATGATACCGGTCAATAAAAATCTCGTCGAGCAGCTCATCACCGCTTGGGTTGTATGATGGCGCGCTCAGAATCACGCTGTCACCGGCAAGAATCAGTGTATCGCCCTTTGTGATGATGGTTTCATGATTTCGCTTAATCATCAGTGCAAGGGACCCTGTTGGGAAGGATACTTCCTTGACGAGTTTGTTTTCCCAGTTGTGCCCTTTGGGTATGTACATGCGAATCAGTGTGATGGAAGCGTCCTCCTGATAATCGTTGAAGGTCTTGCGGACATCTTCATTTTCGTCGATCATATCCAGTTTCTCAGCGACTCTTGGAAGCAGCGTGCCCTGTATGGCAACCGAGAACAGCGATACCATAAAGACAATGTGGAACAGGTTGTGCGGCATGATGACGCCGCCCGCCACTGCCATAATGGCAAACACCGAGGAGGAGGCGCCGCGCAGTCCTGCCCATGACACCAGCAGACATTGGCGCGCAGAACAGTGAAAAGGTTTTAGCAGCAGGAAAACGGCAACAGGTCTTGCAATCAAGGTAAGAATGGTCGTGATCACAATTGCGGTGAGGATACCATCTGACATTTCATGCGGAATGGTCAGAAGCCCCAGCAGGAAAAAGATCAAAATCTGCGCAAGAGAGGTAACACCGTCAAAGAATGGTATGAGCGTAGCCTTGCTCTTGATACGGCTGTTGCCGATAATAACACCCATAATATAGACGCTTAAATAGGCATTTCCGCCAAGAATCTGCGACAGGGCATAGCAGATTAGGACCATGGCTATCATAAAAATCGTGTCAAGCCCCTCTGATACGAGAGTCGTCTTGGTCATCAGACGGATGGTCAGCAGTGCAAAAACCAAACCGACCAGCGAGCCGACAACTAATTGCAGGAAGATGCGCATCACAATATGCTCTGATTCGCCAGAATAAATAATTCCCAGTGCAATAAAGGTCAGCATATATGCCATAGGGTCATTACTGCCGCTCTCCATCTCTAACAGGGAGGCAGTGCTGTCCTTGAGATTTAGTTTTTTCTGGCGCAGAATGGCAAACACGCTCGCAGCGTCCGTAGAACCAAGCACTGCACCGACCAGAAAGCTTTCCGGCCATGTATAGCCAAGCACCAGCCTTACAAAGAGGGCTGTGACTGCCGCTGTGACGGCTACGCCAATGGTAGATAGAAGGACAGACTTTACGGCTACGCCTTTTGCAAGCTCCCATTTCAGGTTAAAGCCGCCGTAGAACATGATAAACAGCAGTGCGATAGAACATATATTCTCGGCAAGCTTATAGTCGTTAAATGGTATCTTAAAGATGCCATCACTGCCAAAGAGCATACCGATAAACATAAACAGAATCAATGCTGGCATTCCAAATCTGCCGGAAAATTTTTCTGCGATCACACAGAGCAGAATCACAACTGCTACGAGGAGTAGGATAAAAGTCATAAAGCCGTCCTTTCTATTTAATAATCTAATAATCCAAAAAAAAAATCTTTCATGATTTAGTATGTTAAAGTGCATCTATATATCATACTAACGTTTTCTGGAAGAATATGCAAGCCACGTTATAAATTTTTAATACTTTATAAAACTTTAATCGTAGAGTGACGCATGGTACTTTGCTTTGCGGTAAATTTTATAGAAAATAACTGCAAAGAGTGAAATGACGATGTAAAGTGTAGAGAGTGCGCCTGTAACGCCGCCAATAAAAACCAAAATCCATAAAAATATATTCATATCAAATAAAACCTCCAAATCAATCCAATCATATATGTATTTCATTCATTATTTGTTTTGTGCGTTTTTTTGCTCTGTCTGTGTGTTTTCCCCGCCAGAGGAGTTCGAACTGCCGCCCGCCTCGTAAATGCAGGTAAATATTCCCGCACCGACAGCAATCACCACCATAATGCTAAATATAATATTTTGAAACATGATAAAAACCTCCATATATAGAATAAAAAACATCGCGAAAAAGGCGCTCAGAAGCAGCAGTGGTATACTGAAAAAGGGTACACGAAAAAAGCCGCTATGAATTTCTGCAAGAGCGTCCAAAATACAGGATAAATTCCTTACGCTATATGGGATTTTTTGCCATCATTTTTGTGGATATAATCCAGAGTCCTGTAACTGTACTGATTTTTGTATGCGTCAGTACGCAGACAGGAATTTTTGAAAGAAAGATACAACAGAAGAATACTGACCAGAAGCAGAGCGGCACTGAGATACAGACCGATGCGCAGCACTGTAAAAGGGCGCGCAGATTGCCGTGACAGGACAAATTCTGAAAGCAAGCTCATAGAGCTTTTTTCATAGAAAATATGAGTGTCCGCAACATGGTTCGCAGCTTGCAGAGAGGCAGTATGGAACGAATCGGAGACATGCGAAAAAGAGGAATCCGTGTGAATATCCTCACAGTAAATTCCCTGTACAAGCATCAATAGTATGAATATGGCGCATAAGAGCCTGCTATGTACAATTTTTTCCATGTCATTCGTTGCCTCATTTCCGGCAGTTTTGATGTACCCGTGCGACAGCAGATCAGCTGTGTGAAAAACATACTGCTGTACGATGTGGGTGTTTTGTAACTATACCACAAATAAAGTGGTTCTTCAAGTAAAATATTTGAAAATATTTTGATGAAAAGCTTTTAGTTCCGCTTTATTCTGTGATATGCTATTGATATCAGTAATTTGCTGTGCGTGTTGAGGAAGCAGCAAGAAACGAGGAGTACATCGATAAGAAAGGGATTTGTATGAGATTTGAATTTGACAAAAAGAACTGGACAAACATAACGGAAGGGGAAAAGGACTGTTATCTGCTCACAAACGGACTGGGCGGTTACAGCAGTCTGTCTGTGATCGGGGCGGCAGCAAGGGGGGATCAGGCGCTTCTGATGTCCGCAAAGAGGGCGCCGAATGTCAGAGAACATCTGGTGTCGAATATTTTCGAAAAGCTGGTCATAGCTGGTCAGGAGTATATATTGACATCACAGCGTATGCAGTCAGGAAAAGATTATGAGGGATTTCGGTACTTGGAGCAATTTGTCTATGATGATTTGGACGAAAAGGCACCTGTTTGGACATTCCATGTCAGCGAAGTGACGGTCAGGAAGCACTTGTTGATGGTGCATGGCAAAAATACAGTTGCTCTGTGGTATGAGCTGGACAATCCGTCTGGGAAGGAGGTGTCCTTGGAACTGACGCCGCTGTTTCGTTTCACTTCCAAAAAAGAAGAGTTTGATGCCGCACAGCAACTCGAGGAATATAAGCTTGCGCTGTGTGATGAGGCAGCAGCGGGCACACAGGACAAGCAGTACTGTATCACAGGCGGGGATAGGCAGCTTTATCTTGCGACGAATGCGGCACTGTCACAAGAGCCGGCGCATTTGTTTGGAGAGATGTATTTCTCGCAGGATGAGCGCGACGGGCGAGTGGCATTTGGCAATGCTTTTGTGAACTGTACGTTAAACTGTACATCAAAGAACATCTATCTTCTGCTTAGCACCGAGAAGCCAGATGCCTGTGCACAAGAATGCTATCACGAGTTTATGCGCCAGAACAGCGCGCGCAAAAGCCAACTGCTCACACAGGCAAATCTGTCCTCAGACCTTGGACGGCAGCTTGTGCTGAGTGCAGATGCGTATGTCGTGCGGCGGGATTCTACAGATGGCAAAAGCATTATCGCGGGCTATCCGTTTTTTGAGGACTGGGGGCGGGATACCATGATTTCGCTCGCAGGAGCGACACTGGTGACTGGACGCTTTGAGGAGTGCAAGAGCATTCTTCGGACGTTTGCCAAATATGTGAAAAATGGACTGCTGCCCAATCTGTTTCCAGAGGGCGGTGAGAATCCGATGTACAATTCGGCAGATGCGCCGCTGCTGTTTGTGAATGCAGTGTATGAATATTTGGAGTACTCTGGCGACAAGGCATTTCAGGACGAGCTGCTGCCTGTATTAAAACAGATTATTGACGGATATCAACATGGCACAGATTTTCACATCGGCATGGACAGCGATGGTCTGGTCATGGCAGGTGCGGGGCTCGAGCAGCTCACATGGATGGATGTGCGTGTGGGTGATTTCCTGCCGACGCCAAGACACGGTAAGCCTGTGGAGATCAATGCGTACTGGTACAGCGCACTGATGGTGATGTATGCGCTTACACAGGATTCGAACTACCAAGAGCTTGCCTCAAAGGTCAAAGATGCATTTCAGGAGAAATTCTGGAACGAAAGCGAACAGTGTTTAAAAGATGTACTGTCGGGCGGGAAGGATGAAAATCAAATCCGGTGCAACCAAATCTGGGCGCTGACCATGCCGTTTACCATGCTTTCTGCTGAAAAGGAGGCGTCCATTCTCAAAAAAGTCAAAGATGAGCTGTACACGACGGTTGGCCTGCGCACGCTGGCAAAGGAGGACCCTGATTTTCACCGCGTTTACATCGGACCGATGGAGGAGCGCGACAGGGCGTATCATCAAGGAACCGTGTGGGCATTTCCGCTGGGGGCATATTACAGAGCCTGCATACGTTATGCAGGAAAGTGTGAGGACATGGCGGAAAAAGAGCGCATACAGACCGAGCTGGCAGAAGGCTTTGAGGCGCTAAATGCATGGCTCAGAGAAGGCTGTGTGTCCCAGATTGCAGAGATTTACGACGGGGAGACGCCAACAGTGTCAAGAGGGTGTTTCGCGCAGGCATGGAGTGTGACGGAGCTTCTGCGGGCAGTATATGATTACGAAAGAATGTAGAGGGAGATGTTCGAAATGGCAAAACTATACGAAATTGATTTTGCAGCACTGAGCGGCGCAGAGAAGTCCAAATTCATACTTGATTTGAAAGATTTGGCGGAGGAATGCTTTGCGGCATATCCATTTGAAGTGACAATCAATGCGCAGCTTTTGATCTTTACACGATGGTGGAATTCTTACCGCCTGATGGTGCCTGAAATTCCTGCGCCAGAGATTTTGGATACCATTATGGAAATGCTGTGGGATTATCAGGAGGGAAAAATAGAGCCGTCTGAATTTATGCGGTTTGCAGACTGTCTGGACGCCGTAGTGATTGAGATTGCAACAGGCGATACGGAGAAATTGGACAAGGACGAGTCATATTATGACTTTAAGGCGCAGTATTTTTGGAACTGGGCAGAAGGGGAGTCTTATTATAATATTTTTTTAATAGATGCTTCTTCTTTATTTGAGGAAATCAGAGAGCACATCATTGACTGGAATTGTGTTCAGTCGATCGTGGATTGTGATCTCGCAGATCTCAAAGTTCCTTTTCTGGAGGAGATGGACGAAGCGCCCGACTGCACCGTCAATGTTTTAGAAAAATGGTTTCAGGAGGTTTATAACACGCCGACATTTTGTGAAGTCATCTCCTTATTGCAGCGGGATATACAAAATGCGCTGTCTGGAATGCCCATGGCAGAGCTTAGAAAACAATATCAAAGTGAGTACGTATTCTCGCCGGAGGACTGTGCCAAGATCACGGAGGAAGCTTTTTGATGGTCATGAAAAAGCCAGCATGAAAAAAATTGCACCGCCATATTGAATTATTGTTAAAAATATGTCAAAATAATACTGTTCAGAGTTATTTCAGATATAGAAATTTTTGATACGCAGGAGGCTAAGCTATGAGAGGGATAGATACACAGGTCCGTAAAACACGGCGCGCGATTTTCAGAGAAGTGGCTAATATGGCATATCATTCCACAAATCTGGTGGATGATATGGAGGCACTTCCCTATAAGCTCGCAGATGCAGAAAACTCACCTTATTGGGATAATATTTATCGTGAGCGGGAGATTATCCGCGAGCGCACACGCCTTGCGATGGGAATGTCGCTTCGCCCGGAGGACGAGCCAGTTCAGGTCAGTCAGGGCGTGGAGGAGAGTAATATTGACGAAAAGTATTATGAGCCGCCTTTGATGCAGGTGATTGCATCCGCGTGCAATGCGTGTCCAGAGAACCAGTACGAGGTTACAGACAAATGTATGGGTTGTCTTGCCCACCCGTGTAACGAGGTTTGTCCAAGAGGCGCGATCACGATGAAAAACGGGCGCTCTGTAATTGATCAGGAGAAATGTATCAAGTGCGGTAAGTGTAAGACTGTATGTCCCTATGATGCGATTTCCCACCAGCAGCGTCCATGCCTTGCGCACTGTGGCGTGAATGCGATTCACTCAGACAGCCACGGCAGGGCTGTGATCGACGATGAAAAATGTGTTTCCTGCGGGCAGTGTATGGTGAGCTGCCCATTTGGCGCAATCGCCGATAAATCGCAGATTTTTCAGTTGATCCGCGCGATGCAGTCAGGCAGAAAAATCATTGCGCAGGTGGCGCCTGCGTTTGTGGGGCAGTTTGGCCCCAAGGTGACACCGGATATGTTAAAGACCGCACTCAAGGAATTAGGCTTCTTTGATGTGTATGAGACGGCAATCGGCGCCGATATGGGCGCCATGACAGAGGCGGAGCACTATGTGAAAGAGGTCGCGACAGGTGAAGTGCCATTTCTGCTCACCTCATGCTGTCCTTCATGGTCGATGCTTGCCAAGAAATTTTTCCCGGAAACGATTGATAAAATTAGCAATGCGCTGACGCCGATGGTGGCGACTGCCAGAGTCATCAAGGAGAAACACCCAGACGCCAGTGTGGTATTTATCGGTCCCTGTGCCAGCAAGAAGCTCGAGGCAAGCCGCAGGACAATCCGCTCAGATGTGGACTTTGTGATCACTTTTGAGGAGCTGACGGGCATGTTTGAGGCGAAGGGCATATTATTAGAGGAGATCAAGGCGATGGATGCCATGAACGATGCGACGGCTGCCGGGCGCGGCTACGGTGTAGCAGGCGGCGTTGCCAGCGCGATTGAGGGATGTATCAAAGAGTATTATCCTGACACAGAAATTCATATCGAACATGCCGAGAGTCTCTCTGAGTGCAAGAAGATTTTGATGCTTGCGAAGGCTGGCAAGAAAAACGGATGTTTGATTGAAGGAATGGCGTGTCCGGGCGGCTGTGTAGCCGGTGCAGGTACGAACATTGCGATTCCGACAGCGACAAAAGATTTGCTCAGCTTCAAAAATTCTTCCGAACAAAAACTTCCGGGACAGGAGGTGCGCCAGCCGGAGTGCTCGAAGGAATAAGGATAATACAGCAAAAAGAACTGGAATAAAAAGGGACTCTCAGAAACAGATACGATCACAAAATCTGTTTCTGAGAGTCCCTAAAAAATATTATAAAGTGTCCATTAACGGCAGTGTATTACAGATCAGCACCGTGGTCGATAACAATTATCTGTCCTGTGATTGCAGAGGACTCGTCGCCTGCAAGAAACAGAATTGCATTGGCAACCTCCTCTGGCATACATGCGGGCAGAGACAGATCAGCATGCTTTGACATAGCACTGATCATATCCGGGTCGAGATTCTCCTTTTTCATGCCCATTGTCATCGGTGTCACGACGCTTCCGGGACAGAGGGCGTTGCAGCGCACATTGACGTTGGCACAGCGCATGGCGATGTTTTTGGTCATGCCGATCATTGCCGCCTTGCTCGCCACATAAGCCACACCACCGCCGCCTGTGTAGCCTGCCACACTCGCAACATTCACGATAGAGCCAGCCTTCTTTTCAACCATTACTTTTGCCGCCTCTCTTGTCATGTAAAGCGTGCCCTTGGTATTGATGTCAATCAGTGTGTCAATAGTTTCATCAGTTACTTTTTCAACCGCCTCAATGCCGCTGTCAACGACACCCGCATTGTTTACCAGAATATCCACCGTGCCAAAGTTTTCAAGCGTTTTTGCGATCACAGCGCTGCACTGTGCCTTGTCTGAGATGTCGCAGGGAACTGCCAATGCCTCGCCGCCGGCTGCTTTGATTTTGTCAGCCACCGCCTCGAGCTGCTCTACCCTTCGCGCTGAGATGACTACCTTTGCGCCCTCCTTTGCAAAAAGCTCTGCTGCGCAGGCACCGATGCCTGAGTTGCCTCCTGTGATCACTGCTACCTTTCCGTCAAGTCTGCCCATATGATTACCTCCTAATTTTTTTGATTTCTTTTGGTTTTCGTGCTATTTTGATTATACCATAGGTGATCAAATAAATATAGGAAAAAGAATATAAAATATATTTGTATTAACAATATGAATTACCGATGAAAAAAGAACTGATCTATCCCAGACCAGACGCCGAAAAGTTATGGATTGTCCGTGTCATGTCAGATGCAAAAACTGGTAATATTCTCTTATGAGCATAGGAACGTCTCAGTATGGCAATGCTATGAGAGTAAAATCCATTTGAAATTGGAGTTTACTTTCATAGCGTAGTCAGAGATGAATATGAGGTGCAAAAATGGATTATACAGATAATTTGCAGAGTGGATTGCCGCTTGGTCTGGCGTTTGGCATGGCGATGGACGAACAGGCAATCAATCATTACGGTAAGATGACAGAGTACGAAAAAGAGCAGGTAATTGCCAGAAGCAAAGATGTAAAAAGCAAAGAGGAAATGCAGCAGCTCATACAGAAAATCAGTGATGGCGATACCATAATGTAAGCTCAAGATGTAAGATTTGGAGGAGAAGCAGCCTTAGCTTGTAAGCGGGGCTGCTTCTTCTGATTGTTAGGGCAAGGCCCTGTTCTCCATTGAGGAGTTTTTCGCTGATCCGAAAAACGGAACTTTGGAGAATAAATAAA
>ERZ808028.108-NODE-108-length-88798-cov-15.095603_pt1 | contig 88798 bp, 84 predicted proteins | sample MGYA00380184_ERZ808028 | MGnify/ENA primary metagenome ERZ808028 (study PRJEB31490, sample SAMN06133397) | mouse gut metagenome | isolation source: J8_1 | host: mice | place: China: Chengdu | collected 2015-05 ... | reverse complement strand
TCAATCACAAATACGGAAATCAGTACCGCTTCCCATACAATCAGAGTAGCCCTTACAAGCATTGCCGCTAACGTAACTGTATCTAACTGGACAGGAGCAAATCCCGGAAGCGTGGATATATTGCCGCTTGCGGTTAAAAGGCTGGACGTAAAGACGGAAAGCAGAAAGATAATAAAGTTAGCTGCTAACAGTCCGGCAATATGCGGCTTTAACGGTACTTTCTTAATTTCCATGCGGATAAGGTTCCACATTTTTTTCACCTCCTCCCAATAAGCCTAAATAATAGGTTTCAAGGTCTATCCCTTTGGCTGTGAGTTCTTTCATTGATACTTCCGCAAGCATAGCCCCGTGGTCAATAATTCCGATTGTGTCGGCAATTTTAGATAGTTCGTCAAGGATATGGCTGGATATTAAAATGCTTGTGTGGTATTCATGGTTGATTCGCAACAGCAGCTCCCGCACTTCAATAATCCCCTGTGGGTCTAAGCCGTTTATTGGTTCGTCTAAAATAAGCAAATCCGGCTTCGTGAGCATTGCCCTTGCAAGCGCAAGCCGCTGTTTCATTCCCAAAGAGAATTTCCCTACGGCTTTTTTGCCCGTTTCTGCAATCCCTAACAGTGACAGCGTTTCCATGATGTTTTCATAGCCTGCGCCCATGTACCGGCAATGGAGTTCCATGTTCTCGTATGCGCTTAAATGGCTGTAAAAAACAGGGCTTTCAATAATGCTGCCGATACGGGAGAAAACGGGATTGTTCCCCTTGTTGATAGTTTCGCCTAATAAACATACCGTACCTGTATCGGGGAAAATGATGTGGTACAGCGTTTTCATCAACGAAGTTTTTCCTGCGCCGTTCGCGCCCAAAAATCCGTACACTTCCCCTTGCCTTACATTCATGCAAATATCATTCAGTATGGGGCTGCCCTCTATGGATTTTGATAAGTGCCGGACTTCAACCGCATTTGTCATTCGCCCGCCCCCTTTTTGGGGCATAGCCGCCTTTTGAATATCAGAGTTGCTTTCTGTGCGATTCTGATAAGAGAATATTGGGAGCTGCCTATACACGGATAGGCGAAACAAGTGACCAGCTCCCAACCGTCCTTACCGTAATGATTCAGTTTATCAGACAGCGACTTTTCGCAATGTTCTATTTCCTTGCTGTCAATTACTATCGTTTTGTACTCAAATTCTGTCATAAAAGTCCTCCATTCTTCCAAAATCCTGCGAATTTGTGCCTCTGCACAAATTTGCCAATTGAAAAATCTCTGATTTTTCAATTTATCTCCTTTACTCAAAAATATCTGCCACAAGGCTATCCACCATAAAATCAAAAACAGCGAAATAATCACAAGTGACGGAAAGCGTTTCTTTTGCATTGATTGTTGACAGCAGCGCACTCAAAATTCCATATGCCTGTGCTTCCTCCATTTTCAGATTGAGGTCTGCGGCATGGATAACCTGTCTGAAAAAATCGAAACTGTCAAACTTGATTTTTTGAATCGTTTCTTCCGGCAGCTTTGTTACAAAAGACTGAAAATCCGGCGTATTGACATTGTAGAGGAATGGCTTGCTGTCATATTCCCGGAAAAGCCTTTTCATAGACTGTGCAAATCCCTCTTTCGTCCGGCTGTTCCTGTTTATGTCGATAATTTTTTCTGTCAACCTCCTTTGTATGTCTGTGATTGTTTCAAGGAATAAATCTTCTTTTGTCGGGTAGAGTGTATAAAAAGTACCGATAGATATAACTGCTTTATCGCAGAGATTTTTAATGCTTGTCTTTTTGTACCCTTGCGCTATCCAACATTCCTCGCATAGTTCTTCCAGCTTTTTGCGGATTGCTTTTTTATCAGCGTCCGAAAGGACTGGCTTTGACGGCATAGTTTCACTTCTCCTTTCTTCTGAATTTCATTTGCGAATATTCGCAGTAGATATTCGCAAAGCAAATGATAGCACGATTGATAGCTGTTGTCAAGTAGGGAACTTGATTTAGCAATGCCGTATACCCCCAAAATCAGAAAATCATTCGTTACATTATAGGAAGTATTTTAGCTAACTGACAGAACTACATAGACATACTCTGAAACCATATTACAGCTTACAAAAAACCTCTGCTATTTTTTATCCGTATTTGGCATTTCTTAAGCTTCCCCGTATTAAGAAACAAAGAAATCTTTTTGAAGAATTTTCCTCAAAACTCCGTCAAAACCGCCCTGTGCGGTGTTGTAGGTAGTGAAAGGACTTTCAAGAGGGTTTGGGAGAACAATCAGCCACGACAGATTTTTGAAGCTGTCCGCAGAGTATGAAGCGGAACAGCGGGAGCTCGAAGAAAAAGTCAAGGCAGACCAGCAGGAAGTCGATACCTACGAACAAAACAAGAGCGATTTTGACAGCTTCGCCACAATTATCCGCAAGTATGTGGGGATAAAGGAACTCACTCCCACAATCGTCAATGAATTTATCAAGAAAATCATAGTCCATGCGCCGGAAAAGATAGACGGGAAACGGGTACAGAAAGTAGATATTGTTTTTAATTTTGTAGGGGAAATCAATTTTCTTTCTGTCATGCAGCCAAAACGGCAAGGCACATAGAAACTCGAAAAGACGGTACAGCCCTTGTAATCAGGGCTATACCGCCTAATCTGAAATTACTTCCCTCTAACCGTAAACATTTGATTTTGCTTGATTTGTTGATGTATCGCCCCGCACGTCCTTCTCCCTGTGGACATACATCCTCGTCATGTCCGGCTCTCCGTCACCCTGCACCATGCACAGAAATTCCCAGCCATAACGCTCATAAAACGACGTGTGGTCTGTCACAAGATAAAGCGTGTCAATGCCTCTGTCGCGCATATCTTTGCAGACCGTATTCAGCAGCGCGCCTGCCACGCCCTGACCTCTTTTGTTCTCCTCTGTGTAGACGGCGCAGACATTCGGTGCAAGGTCTTTCCGGTCGTGAAAATCATTCTCAATCACACCCAGTCCGCCAATAATCTGCCCGCCTTCCATCGCCAGATACCATTGCGGCACAGCGCCTCTCTTTTCCAGACACTCCGCCATGCTCTCCATGTACGCCTCCAGCGGAATGCCCCATTTCTCGTGAAACCACTGCGCGGCGCGCTCCTTTAAGTCTGGTCTCTCCTCCAGACAAATAATATCAAATACCATAGCTTTGTTTACCTCCATCAGTACTTTTCACGTTTTTTTATCTCCTCCAACGCCTGCTTCCAGTAAATCTCCGGCACTGCGGGCCAGTCGCACCTGCCAGTCTCCTGTTCGCACAACGCCATAGCCCTGCCCAGAATCGTTCCGTGCGTCACCTTTGTGCCGCGCAGAATGCACTCTGTTGTCCTCGCCCAATATGGGGCAGTCTCATACAAACCTGTATTATGCATTTCCTGTATCACTTGTTCAATGTCGTAATCCAGCTCTATAAACTCAGGATGCCACGCACCATTGTCGCTATGCAGTATCATAAACTGCGTTTTTGTATCACGCTTTTCAATGCTGGGCAGACCCACAGCGCCGGGATTCCATACGATTTTTTCATACTCCTGCAACGCCATGACCCTATGCGTATGACCACACAGCATGTATTCCTCCGCCACTTGGGCAAGAATTTCCTTATTTTGACTGTTTCCGGGGCGCATTTGCTCCTTGACTGCCCTCTGTGTGCCATGACAAATTCTAATGTCTTTCATACCATCTATATGAATGCGCGCCGTGACTGGCAGCGCTTCTAAAAAGGACAAATCCTCACGCGTCAAATGCTGCCTCGCGTATCGCAGCATTCCGACTGTGCTCGGATAACTGTCCCATTCAGGGTGTGCTTCCCCTATTCCAGATAAGATATACTCCTCTTTGTTCCCCCGAATCAGATAACAGGGCATGTTCTTTTGTAATGTATAGAGGGTATCCATTACCTGCCGGATTTGAGGAAAGTCTCCTATATAATCCCCCAGAAAACAATAGGCATCTATCGCCTGCTTTTCTAAATATTCCATACAGGTTTGCAGCGCGATATTGTTTCCATGGATATCTGATAATACAGCAATCTTCATACGAACTCCCTTTTCACACTAATACCGATTCATTTTATTTTTGTGCATCACATACCCCAGCCCGGCTCCCACGCAGCCGCCTATAATGTGCGTCAGATGGGACACATTATCATGACTGGAAACACCGCTGTAAATCTGTCCTCCGATATAGAGCGCCGCCACCAGCACCAGTGTGATCGGTATACTCCCCTCCTTCACGCTGGTAAAGGGGGACAGCAGTATAAACGCGAACACCACGCCGCTTGCGCCAAGAAGCTGTACATGCGGGAAAAAAACATAATTCACAATCCCTGTCACCAGTGCGGTTGCAAGAATCACAAACAAAAGATTCGATGAACCATACTTTTCTTCGAGAAGCGGTCCCACAATCAATAGCAGCATGATATTGTTGATAAAATGCTCCCAGCCTGCGTGACCGAACACATGGCCTATCAGCCGCACATATGTCAGCGGCGACAGCAGCGAGGAGTGGTAGACACTGAAAAAGGCGTTTGTGGTCCACCCTTTCGTAAGCCAGCCCAGCACCAGCGCGGCAAAGCAGACAGCCGTGAAGCAGATCACTACCGGCGAATTAAATGATACCTTGAATTTTCTATTTGTTCTCATATTTTCTCCTTTTATCAATACACTTTCCTACTCCATATCAGCCTCAGACACATACCTGCTGCCCACGACATGCAGCGCCCCATTTTCATAAGCTGCTGTCACCACGATCTCGTCAAGATACCATTTGTTGACAGCCTCGAAATAAAACGCCAGCAAATCCCGCTCTCCATCATTGACAATCTCTGTCTTATAGCTGACGCTTTGGTGATCTAATGCGTCCTCTGCTCCCTCCAAGAGATATGCTACTTCCTGCTTTAGCGGGATTACCTTCTCGATTGCCGCATTCCCCGTCAGCTCTTTGACTTGCAACGTAAGCTGCCGTGCCGGAACCTGCTTATCCACGTTCTCCGGCAAGGACGCCCAAGCTGGAAATTCATCTCCAAGCTCTTTGCAGACAACTGTAATACTGGGACGATACATCTCACTCCCGTCTTGCAGCGCAGATTCGTTTCCATTCATAGAAGTATATAATTCCTCCGGCGGCATCAATGGTTCGTACCTGCCATTTTTCTTTTCAAACAATGCCATCTCTCCGTTGGCATTCGGATCTGTGCTAAACCCGTATGACAATTGTATCAGTATTTCCTTCACACCGTCACCGTTCAAATCACAGGTTTGTATCTCAGGGATTCCCATGCCAAGCCGTTTTGTCTCAATCACATCGCCGTTTCCAAACTCAATCCGATAGGTGCACCTATCATCCAAACCTAGGTTTGTCCTATAGACGCGGTCCCTCCTGCCGTCACCGTCATAGTCTCGATTCACAAACTGCCCATATCCATCCCACGCGGCACACTCGTCCATATAGCCAGTATAGCTGGCGTACGCAAAAAGCCCGCCGCCTTGTGTGAGGGCAATTTCGTCGCCAAAAATCTTGGCGAACTGTACGCGCTCGCCGTCCCCATCACCTGCCTCCACCATATAATAGAGGTCCATCACCATGCCACTGCCGCTCTCCAGATAGAGATAGCGAGTCTGACTGCCGCTCAGCGGCACACAGTCCTTTGAACGCCACACCGTATAGTCCGGGTACACACAGCTCTTTGTCTGGTTTCGCGATACGAAAAAGTCCATGTTGTGCTCCTCGTAATATGTGCCATCATACGCCTCCTGCGTCAGCCGTCTGTCGGTGACATTATACACATACAGCCTGTCTGTGTCCAGTGGATGCAGATCAACCCTTTGTCCATCCTCTGTGACAAAAATCTCACAGTTTAGCCGCCCCTTTGCATCAAGGCACCCCAGCTCTTTTAAATTGACGGTGCTGTCAAGCCTACTTTCGCCAATATTATAGATAAAAAGTCCAAAATTATGATGAAATATCAGCGTTTTGTGATCTGCATAATCCAAAACAGGGCCATCGATATCACACACCATCTGGTCTGTCACCACCGCCGGAGACACCATCATTCTTTCTCCGCTGCCCTCTGCTTCTGCCGCGCCAGACGACGCCTGCGAAGCTGCGTTCTGCTTCTGCTCGTCCGCAGCGCTTTCCCGATGCCAATCCTCCCCGCGCGGCTTCTCATTTATATGAGTGCCCCAAGAGTCTCTGCTTTCCTCCTCGTTTTGGTTTCCGTCCGCGCTCACTGCGCTGTCTCTGGCAGGGTTGCTTGCAAGCGCTACCAGCACAATCCCCACCAGCACAAATCCCGGAACGGCAACGAACACTGCTGTTTTTTGATACCGCATAATATTCTTGATGCGGCTCTTCACACTGCCCTCGCCAAAGCCAAGCGGCGCCCCCGCAAAAACCTTTTTTCCACTCGCCAGATTTAATAAAGAAGCAGAGTACGCTGCCCGCAAATCGGTGCCCATCTGGCGCATCACCGCCTCGTCACACGACATTTCCATATCCTTTTCAGACAGGAAAAAGGCACACCAGACGAGAGGATTGAACCAATGAAGAGACAGCACCAGAAACGCCAGCAGACGAAGAACATGATCGCCTCTCCTAATATGTGTTTGCTCATGAAGCAGGATATAATGGCGCTCTGTCTCCGTGAGCGTGGTTGGCAGATAAATCCGCGGACGCAGCACGCCCATCACAAATGCCGTGTGGATATAATCACACAGATAAATATTGTTGTGGGCACTCTTTTGGTCGGGGACTGTGCCAATCAACTGACGTTTTAGTCGAATGATACTGACAATACTATAAAGCCATAAAACAATGCTTCCCAATAGCCAGACCGTTGCACAGGCTGTCTGGACATTGCTTGGGGAATCATGCCCTGACATATCGGCTTCTTTCTTATTATAAAATACATCTAGTGCTGTCATTGGGTTCGCATTGCTTCCTGTTTTCCCCTCCACATAAAAAACTGATGTGTTATTTGCATTCGTATCCGCATATGAATCCGCATTCCAATTCACAGTCGGGAAGCGAAGCGGCAATGCCTGCGCTTCATTGCTTTGTGTTTGTATTATACCAGCATGAGCTATCACCTGAAAAACAGACAATCCAGACGAAAACGAAACCGGACACAACAGTCTTAGCAGCACCACACCCCACAATAGATAACTGAATATTTTCGGCAGACGCGCCAAGAACAACCGTATAACCAGCACCAGTACAATCACAATTCCACCCGTCAGACTCATTGTGAGAACCCTTGAAAATATAATTGGTACTATCATATTCCTGTGCATCTCCTTTCTAAACAAACGCTCATATTACTCCTTCATGCCGTCTTTACCGCGGCTGAAATCCAGATTCGAAATACCGTATTTCAGGCATTTCTCAGTGTAAAACTTCGTTCTTCTCACACGAACCTCACCGGCTGTTTGCCTCTATAATTTTCTTGAGCGCTGCCACCTCCCTCTCCGAAAGTCTTTTGCCCGCAGTAAACGCAGTCAGAAACCTTGGCAGGGAACCTTCAAAAGTATCCTCCACAAACTGTTCGCTCCGTTTGGTTAAAAATTCCATTTTAGACACGCACGAAGTCACGATACCACTGTCATTGCGGAACAATCCCCTGTCGCACACCCGCCGCAGTATCGTGTAGGTGGTCGATTTTTTCCAGCAGAGTGCTTTTTCACAGCGTTTTGCCAGCTCGCCTGACGTAATTGGCTCATTCTCCCAGATTAAATCTGCAAACTTCATTTCGATTTCGCCTAATTTGTACTCCATCATGACTTCCTCCGTTCTACTGACTGTAAACCTATTTTCATTCTACAATTAGTAGACCAGCTTGTCAACTGTTTTAAGGAATTGTAGGAAAATTTGAATTGACTAACTTAGAAGGCACGTTACGTTACTGTTCACTCCGTTCCAGTAACAGGCAAAAATCCATGCAAAATTTGCTTCGCAAATGGATTTTTGCATTGCAAGCTATACGTTTTCTCACGGAATGCGCAGTTCAGCGCATTCCTGACCTGTGAACAGTAACCGCGTTGCCACCTATATTACTACATTCTTGAAAAACTGTATACATCAGCGCCACGAAATGTTATACTGATATCATCTAATGTAACGAAAATCAAGTTTTGAATTGTTTGATGCTGAATCTTTTTTGAGAGTGCTGCCTCACAAACGCCGGCGCAGCGGTGTCTGTACTGACGTTTGGCCGCAGTGCTGTCAGCAAAATCGGCAAGTCAAACTGCCCGTCACTGAATATTCGCTGTACGAAAGCATCGGGAAAGGAGAGCCGACTTTATGAAGCTCTTACAGGAAATAAAAAACTACCAGCCCTGCAACCAGCAGGAAGCCTGCGATCAGGCGCGTATGCTCGACTATATGGCACATCACCCAGATTATCTGAGCCGTGAAAACCAGACTGCCCATTTTTCAGCTTCCATCTGGACAGTCAACAAGGCACGCACAAAGACTTTGATGGTGTATCACAATATCTACGACTCATGGTCATGGATTGGCGGCCACGCAGACGGCATCGAAGATTTGCGCGCGGTGGCACTGCGCGAGCTGCAAGAGGAAACTGGCGTTCGGCACGCCGTCCTCGTGCGCCCGGATATTTTCAGTCTGGAAATCTTAACGGTCGATGGCCATATCAAAAACGGAAATTACGTATCCAGCCATCTGCACATGAACGTTACTTATCTGGCGGAAGCAGACGAAAATGAAGCGCTGCTTGTGAATGAAAACGAAAACCAAGCCGTACAGTGGTGGTCCTTTGAGAACGCGTTAAAAGTGCCCAAAGAGCCTTGGTTTGTGACATGGATTTACAAAAAGCTAATCGAAAAAGTACTGGTGGATAAAGTGCAGGCACAAAAATGACACATCATGCGATGTGCCATTTTTATATTTCGTCAGTCTGATACTCTGTTCAATACAAAATCATCTACCGTTCCCCAGCTCAAAGGATTGCATCTGATACGCACCCCAATCGTGAGACTGCCATCTGAAACCTTGATTTGCGGGATTGTGGGATTCTTCCAATCCTTGTAGGTTGTCACCATAAACGGTTCTGTCTGCTCCCCGTCACTTGTCACTGCATACAACTCCATAGCGGCCCCCTCCGTCAGATCACCGCCCTGCGCGTAGGTCATAAGCTGGTATGTGCCCGCCTCCAAATCTGTAAACTCCTGTTCGATAGAAAAGTCCATCTCTGTATCCTCCGACCAGAAATGAAACGCGACCTCACCGCTGTGTGCGTCCGCCTCATTGACTTGATAATCCGTCGGATTGTCAGTGCCCTCATATGTGACCTTCCACATAGAGGTATCGCCGTCCTCAAAGCTTGGATTCCGCACAAGGTTATCCATCTTAATCTCGACGGTGGCAGTAACCGCAGTGCCATCTTCCAGCGTTCCAGTGATCTCATAGACACCGCCAGCATTCATGTCAATTGCTGCAAGCTGCGCCGCATTCCATGTCACTGCGGACGGTTTGTTTGCTGAGCGGTCATTATAGATCACATCAACCTGCTCTGGCAACATAAGCTCACCGCCGACGTTGCAAGTCACATGAAGCGCTGGCACTGAATCCACTTTCAGCGGCGCCGCGCAGCCTGTTTCTAAGTATTTAAATACCTTCAAGGATTCCAATGGATACCCCTCAAAGTCAAACATCGCCTGATTATCCCACGAACAGCCGCCATAATACAATCCAGCGTCCTTCGGGTCATAGTCCGCCGCATAACTGCTCGCCCAGCCGCTGCCATATTTTTCCCAAACAGGGGAATTGTCCGCTGTCGCCTCCCCGACTGGAAGCCATACACCCTCCCAGTAGAACACGCCAAGCGCGCCAGCTTCATGTGCTGCCGCACAGACATCGCGCACCATGCTTGCCTGCCCCTGCACTGTCGCCGGATGTCCCTCAGCCAAATCATCTATACCGACAAGGCTGTTTCCACTGCCGTCACCGTCCTCCGACGTATAACAATAGGAAGTCTCCGCGATAAATACCTTCTTGCCATATCTTTCCTGAATCAGCTCAACTACACGTTGCATGTTGCTCATCGACCCGTCCCAGAACGGATAGAACGAAAGTCCGATCATATCATAGTCCATCTCTGACTTTTCCAGATTCGCAACCAGACTGTCCACCTGTGCTTTGTCCGTAATCCGCGTGTAATGAATCGCAATCGAAATATCCTTCTCATATTTTTCTGAGATTTCACGAACGCCGCGGCAGCCCGCGTGTAAAAGCTGTGTGACATTTTCCAGTTTTGTCTCACCGGACATGCCATTGTTAATCTCATTACCGACCTGCACCATGCCCACATCGACGCCGGCGTCCAGAATTTCCGTGAGACTTTCCTTGGTAAAATTATAGAGCGCATCGCATTTTTGCGTAACGTCCATGCCCTCCCACGCTTTTGGCGCGTGTTGTCTCTTAGGGTCTGCCCAGAAATCTGAATAGTGAAAATCAATGCACACCTTCATGCCATACGCTGTGGCACGCTTTCCAAGTGCGACCGCCGTCGCGACATCATTGTTGCCGCCGCCATATCCATTGCCATTTTCATCAAAAGGGTCATTCCATACGCGCAGGCGGATATAATTGATGCCGCCTTCTGCCAATGTCTGAAAAACATCCTGCTCTTCGCCATCAAAGTTGTAGTACTTCACACCGCTGTTCTCCTCAACCAAAACGGAAGATGCATCCATACCACGAATAAAATCGTCTGTAATCCCCTCAACTGGCTCTATGTAAATTTCTCCCTCTGGCATTTTTCCTGCCGTCTCCTCCACTTGCGCCAAGGTCTCTTGGGTCGTTTCGGTCTGTGCGGCCTCCTGCGTTTCCGCTGGCGCTGGTGCTTGCGTGGACACTTCCGCCTGCGTTTCCGTAGATACCTGCTTTGGTGCGCCGCACCCTGCCAAAACAGCAGCGCAAAGACTGAGGCTGAGAGACAGCGCAGTTATTTTTTTGTGCAATCGCTTCATGATCTGATTCCTGCCTTTCTTATTTTAATACCGCTTTATTTCCTTTACAAGCAAGTCAAAGTTTTCTATAATATTGAATTAAGATATAAAAATACGGTTAATAATATTGTACTGGATTGCTTCTTGTCCAGCAATATCACAAAGCGGTTTCAAGCCGCCCAAACTGTATCATATTCGGGATTGATATTTTCTGTATGGAGGCTTGTTCGATTATGGAAGAAAAGAAGAAACGAGAGACAACGTTTGTGTCAAACGCCTCTGATATGCAGGAGGTGCTTGACAGCGGCGCTTCCTCCATCAACGTCCGAAACGGCGAGAGTGATTTCAGCCGTTTCTATCACATGAATGTGCCCTTTCAGCTCACATTAGAATACTGTGACGGCGGCAAACCAGAGGATTATGTCAATATCGTGACCGTGTCTTTTGAGAAGGCTGTACTGTATCAGGAAGCGCTCTCGGTTAAAAATTATTCCTATGCAGAAAACGCCCCGCATTTTCATGATTTTTTTGAATTGGTCATCGTCCTTCGCGGAACCATCACGCAGAAAATAGAGGGCAGGGACTATCTGTATCCTGCCGGCTCATGCTGCCTCATCAACCGAAATCTGCGCCACATGGAGCGCTATACGTCACAGTGCAGTGTCTTATTTATTGGCATTTCCCCCGATTTTATTACAACTTTGTTTGACGCTGCACAAAACGCCCTGTTTTCGAGCGAGAAAAAAATCTACGACACGATTCTTTATGATTTTATTACCGCCGATCTCACGCACCCCGGCGAGCGGGCTTATCTGGATTTTATTCCAGCCTATCAGAACCGCATGCCCGCAGCGCGCCTTCATGCCATCGCAGAAGCTATGATGCAGACTCTTTTATTTTCATCTTTTGGCGCCTCCTATCAGCTCTGCGGGCAGTTGTGCAGTCTTTTGTCCTATCTGTCAGCGCCAAGCGACTATCACTGTACGACGCTGCGTCTTGACACAAACAGCGATTTCCTGCTCTTTTCACGCATCACACGGCTCTTTGAGGAGAGTGACGGGCGCATGACTCGCAGCGAGCTTGAACAACTGCTTCATTACAGCGGCGACTACCTCAACCGCATTGTCAACAAATTTACTGGCATGTGTCTGTATGATTATGGCCTGACCTTCTGCATGAAAAAAGCGGCGCAGTACCTGACAGAAACGAGCCAGTCCATCAGCGCCATCGCCGCAAAGCTGCGCTTCACAAACCGCACGCACTTTTATGCCCTCTTTAAAGAAAAATATGGTGTCACCCCCAAGGAGTACCGGCAAATGCACACCTGACAAACACAAAGAAAAGCGTCTAAGCAGTGTTTTTTGTACACCGCTTAGACGCCTGATCTATTACTCCGTCGTCATATTCACCGCATGAATCCGACGCTTACTTCGTCACCTGCTCCTGTACTCCATCGTCATATTCTCTACATGAGTCCGACGCTTACACTCTATATCCCTTACTCTGTCGTCATATTCGCCGCATGAATCCGACGCTTACACTCTATATCCCTTACTCTGTTGTCATATTCTCTACATGAGTCCGACGCTTACACTCTATATCCTTTATTCCGTCGTCATATTCACTGCATGAATCGACGCTTACTTCGTCACCTGCTCCCGTACGCCGTCGTCATATTCGCCGCATGAATCATCACTTACTTAGACACCCGCCCCTTTACTTTGTCATGATATTCACCGCAAGAATCGCCGCGCCGAGGACGGCGAGCACCACGCCTGTCGCCCGGTTCAATGTCACAGCACTCGCCTTGTTTGCAAACTTCGCTGCGATGCGCGCCCACAGCAATGTCGATGCGACGCAGAACACCAGACACCACAGATCCGGCAGCCCGCCGATTGCAAAGTGACTGCCTGCACCCGTCATCGCCGTAAAGGTCATGATAAACACACTTGTCCCAACGGCTGTTTTCAACTCATAGCCTAAGACACTCGTCAGGATCAACAGCATCATCATACCGCCGCCTGCACCGATAAACCCGCAGATAAACCCAACGATCATTCCACTGATAACAGACTGAATGACCCGCTTCTTTGTGCTGACTGCCGCCATCGCTTCCTTCGTTGTCATGACAGGTTTCACGATAAACTTTATTCCCAATAACAGCGTCATAAACACCGAGAAGCTTCCCATCGTCGTGTTAGGCACCCTGCTTGCAATCCAACTCCCAAAAAGCGTAAATGCCAACACCGTGATCATCATGACCATGCCGTTTCGGATATCAAGATTTTTATTTTTTCCATACGTGTACGCACTCACTGCGCTCGCCAGCACATCACTTGCCAGCGCTATGCCAACTGCCTCATATGCCGGCATTCCCAGAAACGTAATGAGCATCGGACTGATCACCGCCGCTGCGCTCATGCCCGCAAATCCAGTTCCCAGCCCCGCGCCAATCCCTGCGATAAAACAGATCAAAAATTTGAACATTGCTGCTGTCTCCTTTCAATGTAAGCTCTGTCAAATAATCCTACCATAATTCCCCAGCCAGCGCTATGCTTCTTTCATTAAATTCCTTTGAAGTTCCTTAAAATTTTGTTACCCGCACAGCACTGCCGAAAGAATCATAAAAAGTGCCGCATCTCAAGGAAAATTTTTACAAATAACGAAAATTTAGTGGCATTGCGCGCGCACTTATAGTAAAATAATGTCATAAAAATTTTATTCCTAAATTGGGAGGCTTCTTATGCGGAGTGAAGAGCAAATGTATGCGTTGTTTATGGAGATTGCAAGGGCAGATGATCGAATACTCGCAGTCTATATGAATGGTTCGCGGACTAATCCGAACGTTCCTAAAGATATTTTTCAGGACTACGACATTGTGTATGTGGTGCGGGACACCCAGTCCTTTATTGAGGACAAGGACTGGATTCACAAGTTTGGCAAAATCCTGTATATGCAGTATCCCGACGAAAACCCAGAATATCCAAATGACAAGGAAAATCATTACGGCTGGCTGATGCAGTTCGAAGATGGTGTGCGAATTGACCTTACCGTACAGACAATTCAGTTTGCCAGAGAACATATTCACGATGATAAACTTTGTCGGATTCTCGTAGATCAGCAAAATATTCTTCCACCCGTACCAGAAGCGACAGATGCAGATTATCATGTCAAAAAGCCCACCGAAGCACAGTTTCTGGCATGTGCCAATGAGTTCTGGTGGTGCAGCAACAATCTCGCTAAGGGCTTGTGGCGGGAAGAGATGCCCTACGTGCAGGACATGACCAACTTTGTCGTTCGCAAACAGTTAGAAAAAATGCTCTCTTGGAAAGCAGGTCTTTTGACGAATTTTCAGATCAGTATCGGAAAGTCTGCAAAGTACTTATACAAGTGGCTTGAAGCAGACGAGTATCAAGCATACCTGAATACTTACTTTAGTGGAAATGTTGCAGAAGCATGGACGGCTGTGCTGAATATGTGCGATTTATTTGAGCAGACAGCAGTTTATGTGGGAAACAGACTAGGATATGCCTATCATGCCGCGGAAGGAAAGGCAGCGCGGGGATTTCTTGAACAAGTGCGGAACTTGCCGAAGGATGCGAAAGATATTTATTTGGAGATGAAAAAATGAAAACAATACCAAAAACGATCGCTATAATGATACTTTATTCCTGCCTGCTTTCAGGTTGTAGCATAGCGCCAGCAGCCGAACAATCTCATGTATATTCCTTTCGCGGGGAAAATGAGTACTTTACAATTTCCAACGGCGTCATTGTTTTGAGCGATACAAAAGACATATTCTATGGCGGTAATCTTGAAGAAACGCAAGGAAAGTATCGGTGTATCTACAGTCCGATGATAAAGACAGAATTTTGTTGTCCAATCGTGTAGAAGATCTAACAGGAGCAACGATCAATATTTCTGATGAAATTGGGAAAGTGTCTGGCGATCTGATCAAAGAAGCAGACCTTGACGAATTGCAAAATAACCTTTTCTTTGAGTTAAAGACCAAAAATCTAAACGGTGAAGAAAATGAGTATCTTGTACAATTAATTTTGACGAAAATATAGCTGGCACAAGAAAGACAGAGGGTACTGCCTCTGTCCTTGATCTCCAAATGCATCTGAATCCGCATGCCCATGCCTCCTGTATCTCAGGCACCCGCTGTATGGATTACTCTGTTTTTTCTTCATTTTATCTCAAAGCTTCTGTGTTAGTGTTTTCAGCGCTGCCCCTCCTTTTCAGCCAACATACATTTCAAAGCTGCGAGCTCAGCATCTTTATCTGCTAGTTTGGCATCTTTATCCGCAAGCTCAGCATTTTTATCCGCAATCTCAGCGTCCTTATCTGCGAGCTCAGCAATCTTATCTGCAAGCAGTTCTTTCAGTTCCCCCAGCTCTGGCAATATCATTCTCTTCAATGCCTCACTCATTCGACCACCTCCATTGACGATTTGTTCAAAGACTCCACTGTTAAGATCCGACACTAGATTCACTACTACGGCTGCCTTCGCGCGCGTTTCCTCCGCTTCAAGCCGATCAAAACTGTCCAGTAGTTCTTCCGCCTGAACGATGTCTATATTCCGCGTTAATGATTTCAGCCAAATATGGCGGTCTGTTTCAAGTTCCCTTGCCACAATGACCTGCATCGGAAACAACATTCCATCAATACGATAAATTCCTTTCCCTGCCTGTTTGACCTGATATTTCTTTTCCAACTGCCGCAAAAGTTTCACAGGCTTACGCTCACGAATCAACGAAACGGTGATATCTGTATCCAGAATTTCGTCTACAGTATCCGTATCTGCTTTGTACAGGCAGGCATAGGACAATACTTTATAAAAAGTATCAATATTCATACTGTCATCAGGCGACTTATACTCTATGATATTATGTCCAAGGAAAAATGTACCTATTTCGTTTTTGATAACCTCTCCCGGCTTTTTTCGAATAATCAGCAAATCAATTCGAAGAGGTTCTCTGCTCAGGTAATACTCTGGATCATATGTAAGGTCTTTCCTGTTTTCCATCAATTCCAGCTCTATTGTACTGCAAAATGCCGGATGCCATTGTGTCCTGTTTTCTATCTCCAAATTTTTTCCTTTCCATATTGCAATACAGCCTTGGACAAAATGCTTCGTTTCTCGCAAGATTTCTGTATAAATATATTATAACACACTGAGAACAACTGCCGCAATCAGATTTCATACATTACTTCTCACACCATTGATTTATGAAAAGATTATAGCACACATCTATCCTTTCTGCATTGGACAAATAGTCCAAAGCCCCAAATAGACTTTTATAGCGCCGATACATTCAAATATTCAAACCCGCCCAGACTGCATCAAACTGCTGGAGGAATACCGTCTCAGACCGCGATAAAATACAAACACCGCCGCTGCTGACAAAAACACCAAATACCCCAGCACCGCAAGCAGCTTTCGCACATCAAACGCTATCATAATGTGTACTGGATGATAAATCGCCATGCCCACTGGTATGATGTTATAGAGCAGAAAACGCGATACGCCATGAAAAATACCGTCTGGGTAAGTCGCAAATGTAATCGCGCTGGCCACAATATTGCTGCCAAGCATCTCCGCCCGCACAAACCAGAAGGTCAGGCTGCCCATCAGCAGCGCAAAATCTGTCATAATCAACGCCCCAGTCACAGTGAACAGCAAAAACAACAGCAGCTGTCTCACACTGAAACAGAAAATGCAGATCAGCACCAGCCCATACAAAAAATCTCCGATGGCAGACGCGGAAGTCGCAGAGGTCATCACGCTGAGCAGAACGTTTTTGGGCTGCACCAGATAGGCATCCAGTTTGCCGTTGACAATCAGCTCCGGCAGAGAAAACACCCTAGAAAACAGCAGATGCGACAGCCCAAAGCTGCTCGCCGCAAGTCCCCACAAGAGCATCACCTCACGCATGGTATAGCCGCCGACATCCTCCCTCAGCCGCAGCAAGATCACCCACTGCACGATAAAAGTCGCATTGTTGAACATCATAAACAGAATATTCGTCAAAAAAGTCACTTTGTTGAGCATCTCCCGCATGATGTTGTACTTGACTGCGAGTGCGCACACCCGCATCTGATTCTTAACCGCCGTTAACATACAGCTTCCGCCCTCCTCTCTCATAAATCCATAGCAAAATCACACTGCCAAACGCCAAGTACAGCACCTGCGCCAGCAGAATTTCCAGATACTTTTCCACACTGAAATCCACAATCAGCTTCGCCGGACCATAACAGACCGTATAGATCGGCGTGAGCTTCAGCACAGGCTGCACGGCCACCGGAAAGATTTCCACGGGAAAAATCGTTCCCACCACCAGAATCAGCTTGTCATACAGCCACTGAAAAGGCTTCGCGTCCTCAATCCAAAACGAAAGCATACTGATGCATATTTTAAACACTGCATGAATTGTCATGCCCAGCACGATGCAGGGCACTACCGCCACAAGCGTACTCCAATGAAAGTTTGGAAGCGCTCCCACCATCATGCAGCCAACCACTGCGGTAAGTCCCGCGTACATGGACAACTGGATATTCCACTCCCCCGTATATTTTGCAAGAATATAGAACGGATAACAATAGGGCTTATTTATCAGATAAGCGATATTCCCGCCGCGGATATCCGCCGCCACCTGTTCCCTGACGGTGGACGAGCGTGCGCCAAACCAAATCATCTCCGTGATCATCACATACCAGATCATTTGCTCCTTCGTATATCCGGCAATCAGCTCCCCCGGCGCATCATACATATAACCCCACAGATTGAGAAACACAACACTCAGTATCAAGTAAGTGATAAATCCCATCGCAATATTGGCAATGTACTGCAAATTTTCAATAAAAACAGCGTGATAAATGACCACATACTTTCTCATAAACAATCCGCCCTCCCCTCTGTCCTGTAGATTTCCATAATAATGTTTTCCAGCGGAATATTGGAAATGTTGATATCCTGAATGTGTTCTGCGTTGATGCCGCGCAGCACATCATTAATTTTTAAAATTGCAGTATCCACCTCAAACTTGATATTGCCGCCCTTTTTCTTTAGAATCGTAATCCCCTCCATCGGCGGCCAAACCGCCTCCTCCTGCAACTTTACCTCGACAATTTTCTTGTTGAGATAATGATATTTTAGGTGTTCCATCGAGTCATCAAGCACAATCTGTCCGGCATTCACGATGACAATGCGCTTGCAGAGCTTCTCGATGTCCCCGATATCGTGGCTTGTCAGGAAAATGGTCGTGTGCAGTTCCCTGTTCATCTGCTTGATTAATACACGAATATTTTCCTTGACAACAGGGTCTAATCCGATCGTCGGTTCATCTAAGAATAAAACTTTGGGCCTGTGAATGAGTGACGCCACGATCTCACAGCGGATACGCTGCCCCAGCGACAAGTTTCGAACTGGTGTATTGATAAACGCACCCAGTTCAAAAATCTCTGCCAGCTCAGCAATGCGCGACTCTGCCGCATCATTGTCCAAGTCATAAATCGCACCGAAAAACCGAAAGTTGTCATACGGCGTCAAATGTGTCCAGAGCTGTTCTTTCTGGCCAAATACCGTCCCAATCTGATACGCAAGCTGCCGTCTTTTGCGCACCGGATCAATGCCGAGCACCTCCACATGCCCGCTGTCCGGGTACAAAATACCTGTCAGCATTTTGATTGTCGTGCTCTTGCCAGCTCCGTTTGGACCGATAAATGCAAGTATTTCACCCTCCTCCACGCCAAAAGACACACTGTCCACCGCGCAGATTTCCTCTGTCTGTGGGTGAAAAATGGACCGGATACTGCCACGCATTCCCTTTTCCTTGCGCTTCACCCGAAAATTTTTGGATAAGTCCTCCGCCTCGATCACCTTCATCGTCAATCCCTCCTCAATAAAATTTATGAAATATAGTGCAGTTCCATTTTTGATGAAATTTCACCACAAATACTTTCCAGTATCTTTTCACCGACGCTTTGTCATTCTTCGCAATCACATCCGGCACAACGTGCAGCAGATCTGCAAGATCGTATGCCATCTCAAATTCGCCAGCGTGCAAAGTCTCCTCCATGACCTCCAATGCCAGATCGATAAACGCAGCCACATCTTCCTGCACAAACCAGTCAGGCGTTTCGCCGCAATTCAGCCAGCCTTGCCACGTTGGCATCATCTCAATCATTTTCTCACACATTTCGCCGTTGCTCATCTGATTTTGAAACTCCTGATGACACAGATGCACGAGCTCTTTTCCCCTTCGATTTCGAATATCACTGCGCAGTAGTATCATGATACTTTTTAGATTCTCAAGCATACAGTTCTTCATTGCCGCCCCCATACTCCTTTTCTTCTCTTACGCACCACACCTTATTTGTATCCGTCAGGGTACAAAAAAAGCCGCCATGTTACATACACTGAAATGTATATACCATGCGGCTTCTTGTCTATTACAAATACACAATACCTTTCGATGACCGCATAGCCAAATAAGACTTTTCGCCCTACAGCCATGCATCCCATCTCATGTTGATCGGTTTACTCTATGGCTGTACGCTAAAAAATCTGAAACTGCTGAGAAATCTGAAACTGCGGAATAATCGAAATAAATAGGTTTGTATTGTGCTGAAACATCATAATCCTCCATGCCGTCTTCTGCGGCTCAAATCAAAAATCAAATAGGAAAAGTTTCTCTAACTTATTGTTCCTTAAAATTTTAGTCAGTATAGCACAGGATTTGCCAAAACGCAAGCTATTTTTATAAAAATATTTTAACGCCTTGCCTTCTGTCCTCAATAATCTTCTCTGCGATTTCCTCCATAGACGGATCGCCGTCAAGGCCGATCAAATTGGGATAGAAAATATAATCCGACAAATCCGGCAGACCCGTGTTCACCTCCAAGTACAGAAGCCACCAGTCCATTTTCGCCTCATCATGATCAAGAATATGGACAACGATATCTTTGATCTGTTCGTCCGTCAAATCCTCCTTTTGGGGTGGACACATGAGTGCACTTCTGGCAGCGGTATCCAGACTTACCGCCTCATCATAGTGCCAATACTCTTTGATTTGCAGTTGTTGATCCCCAGTTAGGTTTCTTAACCTGATTTGCAGTTGTTCCAAGTCCTTTCTCAAATCTTCGTTCTCGTTACAGTACAGCTTTGACATAATCGAATCTGCTTCGCAAATAATCTGCTTTACCTCCGGCAGCTTTGTTTTATCAATCATTGGTTTTTGCATTTGAATCTCCTTTCTAACCGAATGCAAGTTTGGAATAAAAATTTATATACAAATCTCAATCCGAAACAGCCCTGATGGGATATAATGTTTGCTTGATACGAGTATCCTTCCGTCTGCATCTGAGATATTCTCCTGCACCAGCAGGAAAGAATTGTCGTCTGAGAGTGTATAGGTCAGCGCCGTAAAGTTTCCTGCGGTCGAGTGCGAGCAGATGCGCCGGAAACAATTTTTCCCATCATAGCACTGGCTCTCCAGATACTCCTGTAATTGGCTGGGCTGGTTTAGATCAATCTTCTCCTCACCGACCTGTCCAATTGGCAGAAAACTCAGCGAGTACGCAAGCGGTACGCCCTTTTGTTTGTACCAGCGGTCTACAATGACTACGGCAGGCGTATACTGTTTGAGGACATCTGAAATGGACTTTGTCGGCGGTTCAATGCGAAACGCCATCTCCACGGCATCTAATTCCTCCGTACAATACGAATAGACAGGGTGCTGCGGCATGTTGACTGGATGCTGTTCCTGTCCAGTCTGCGGCTGGCGGCACACAAAATGCCCGACCCCCTGCACATTCCTTGTCATACCATCGTCCTGCAACAGCGTCAGCGCCTTTCGAAGTGTCATGCGGCTCACATCTAGCTGCGCAGACAACACGGTCTCTGACGGCAGCCGCGAGTCGGGCGGAAATGTCCCGTTCTGAATCATCTCGTAGAGCTGGTCATATACCCTGACATGTTTTAATTTACTTTCTTTTGTTTCCTTATTTTCACTACTTTCTTTACTCTCATCTAATTCTTTATTTTCATTCCTTTCTTTGCCTTCACTACTTTCTTTATTTTCATTTTCAAATTCGTTCTCTTTGATCATATCATACCTCTATTCATTTTAAAACTAACCAACGTGATGAAAAACGCCTGTCTTTAGCATTTTTCGGTGTGAAACTTCGCACTTCTTGGCAAAGCAGCCTGTGCCAAGCCCCTCTGTCCATATTCAAAGACACCACCTACAGCCATCGCGGGCTATCTCTTTTTCCGCGCGCATAGCAGACAACTGTTTAGACAAGTAACCGCCTTCTCACTCAGAATATACATCCAAAAAATGTACTACCTATATCATAAAACTATACAAGTAAAAAGTCAATAAACTCAAAAATATACCTTTCCAGTTGTATTGTTGTTACTATTCACGGTCAGGAATGCGCTGAACTGCGCATTCCGTGAGAACATGATTCAGGAGTGAGGGGCGATTATTGTGAAGCAAAATCCTGAATATTGCCCCGAATTGTTACGAAGAGCAGCTCCTATGGCGTGAATAGTAACGTACAGTTGTCTACATGAATATCTGCCTGCATACACATCTAAATGCATTAATATCTATATATTTCTCCTTTTGTTCACCAATATTCGGCAATTTTAACCAAAAACAACTTGTCTAATTTGTCTAAAAATGCGTCTTGTTTTTATACAAGTATAATGTTATGATTGATTTACAATCAAGTTCCGCAAACATCATAAAAAACAAACTAATTTCATGTATGCCTGTCTGCGTGTTCTCAGCAAGAATTGTCTAATCAAGTATAAAAGAAACGCAGGGCGTACATACTGCCAAAAGGAGGAAAACACTATGCAGAATTATTCAGGTGAAGTAGGATTACAGTATCATTTACAGATTCGTCCGGGCGATGTCGGCCGCTACGTGATCTTGCCGGGAGATCCCAAACGGTGTGAGAAAATTGCAAAACATTTCGAGGACGCCAAACTGGTTGCAGACAGCCGTGAGTATGTCACTTACACAGGTACCCTCGACGGCGAAAAAGTGAGTGTGACTTCCACCGGCATCGGCGGACCATCTGCGTCGATCGCACTCGAAGAGCTCGTGCTGTGCGGCGCTGACACCTTTATACGCGTTGGCACCTGCGGCGGCATCGACCTCGAAGTCAAAGGCGGCGACATTGTGATCGCGACGGGCGCTGTCCGCATGGAGGGCACAAGCCGCGAGTATGCGCCAATTGAATACCCCGCTGTGGCGGATTTGGATGTCACAAACGCCCTCGTCGCTGCGAGCAAAGAGTTGGGCAATCCCTATCACACAGGCGTTGTACAGTGCAAAGATGCTTTCTATGGACAGCATGAGCCAGAGCGTATGCCCGTCAGCTACGAACTGTTAAATAAGTGGGAAGCATGGAAACGCATGGGCTGCAAAGCCTCTGAGATGGAATCCGCAGCCCTGTTCATCGCGGCAAGCCACCTTCGTGTTCGCTGCGGCTCGAACTTCCTCGTTGTGGGCAATCAGGAGCGAAACGCGCTGGGCATGGAAAATCCAATTATTCATGACACCGAATCCGCGATCAAGACTGCCGTCCTTGCAATCCGTAAACTTATCGCAGCAGACCGCGAAAAATAAAGCCTCCGGGCGGACAGGAGGCACATCACATGAAGCTACTACTGAACTTCATCGGCATTATTGTCATTTTAGGACTTATCTTCCTGCTATCGTGGGACCGCAAGAACATTCAATGGAAAACAGTGCTCCGCGCAGTCGTGATCCAGTTTGTGATTGCCTTGTTACTTGTCAAAATACCGATCGGAAAGACCATTGTCTCTGTGCTTTCCGACGGTGTCACCGCCATCATCAACTGCGGGCAGGAGGGTCTTTCCTTCGTCTTTGGAAGCCTTGCGGACAGCGCGTCACTGGGCGGTATCTTCATCGTGCAGACCCTTGGCAACATTATCTTTGTATCCGCGCTGGTAAGTCTTTTGTACTATATCGGTGTGCTGGGATTTGTGGTGAAATGGATTGGAAAGGGCGTTGGCAAACTGATGGGCACGACAGAGGTTGAAAGTTTTGTCGCTGTGGCAAATATGTTTCTGGGTCAGACCGACAGCCCTATTTTGGTAAGTAAATACATTCGGTCATTGACCGACAGTGAAATCTTTGTTATTCTGGTCTCAGGTATGGGAAGTATGTCGGTGTCTATCCTCGGCGGTTATCACGCACTCGGCATTCCGATGGATTACCTGCTGATTGCAAGCGCTATGGTTCCCGTTGGAAGTATCCTCGTTGCCAAGATGATTCTTCCACAGACAGAGACGGCACAGTCCATCAGCGATGTAAAGATGGATAATAAGGGAAATAACGCAAACGTGATCGACGCGATCGCAGAGGGCGCATCAACTGGAATGCAGATGGTTATATCCATCGCAGCCTCCCTTGTCGGTATTATTGGCATCGTGGCAGTTGTGAACATGTTCCTAGGCTTTGCCGGAATCCGGCTGGAGCAAATTTTCTCCTACGTATTTGCGCCGTTTGGCTTCCTAATGGGACTCGATGGCGGCAATGTGCTCATGGAGGGTTCTCTGCTCGGCAACAAACTGATTGTCAACGAGTTTGTCGCCTTTCAGGATTTAGGCGCAATCCTAGATACGCTAGATGCCAGAACTGGTATGATCTGCGCAATCTCCCTCTGCGGCTTTGCCAATCTGTCAAGCCTTGGCATCTGCGTGTCTGGTATTGCCGTACTCTGCCCCGAAAAGAAAAGCACACTCTCCCGTCTGGTATTTCGAGCGATGCTCGGCGGTATCTTCGTGAGTATGCTGAGCGCGATGATTGTCGGTATCATCATGTTGTTTTAATGGAAGGAGTTGAAAATTATGAACGAACATCCGAAATACAACCGAATCTTTACCATCGTCATTGACTCTCTAGGCATTGGCGCTGCCGCAGACGCGGCAGCCTACGGCGATGCCGGAACAGACACACTGGGTCATATTGCACAGCGCACAGCGCATTTCAAGCTTCCCAATCTGCAAAAGCTGGGAATCGCAAACTTACATTCTCTGCATGGCGTGGCACCTGCCCCAAATCCCACAGCATATTATGCGCGGCTGCATGAAGCGAGCACTGGAAAGGACACGATGACAGGGCACTGGGAAATGATGGGGCTGCACATTACGAAACCGTTCCAGACTTTTACTGAAACGGGATTTCCCAAGGAACTCCTCGACGAACTGTCCGCGCGGACCGGGCGTGTTATCATTGGCAACAAGAGCGCCAGCGGCACAGAAATCCTTGACGAGCTTGCGGAGGAGGAGATCGCCACAGGGCACATGATCGTCTACACCTCCGCCGATTCCGTCCTGCAAATTTGCGGAAATGAGGAAACTTTCGGTCTGGAAGAGCTCTACCGCTGCTGCGAAATCGCCAGAGAGCTGACGCTACGCGACGAATGGAAGGTCGGGCGCGTCATCGCAAGACCCTATGTCGGAAAGAAAAAAGGTGCGTTTGTGCGCACCAGCAACCGCCATGACTACGCCCTCAAACCCTACGGCAAGACCGCGCTCAATGCCCTGAAAGATGCGGGGCTCGATGTCATCTCTGTCGGCAAGATCTATGATATTTTTGACGGTGAGGGACTCACAGAATCCAACAAATCCAAAAGCTCTGTACACGGTATGGAGCAGACAATCGAGATCGCAGAGAGAGACTTTCATGGGCTGTGTTTCGTCAACCTCGTCGATTTTGACGCGCTCTGGGGACACCGCCGAAATGTGTCTGGCTATGCGCAGGAGCTTGAAAAGTTTGACGAGAAGCTCGGTGCGTTCCTAAAGTGCCTAAAGGACGATGATCTGCTTCTCATCACCGCGGACCACGGAAACGATCCGACACACACCGGAACTGACCACACGCGGGAAGATGTGCCATTGCTCGCCTACTCTCCGTCCCTTACAGGCAGCGGAAAATTAGAAGATGCAGAGACCTTTGCCGTCATCGGCGCCACCATTGCCGACAACTTTGGCATTGCGATGCCAGAGGGCACCATCGGACACTCTCTGCTTGCCCAATTACAATAAAGCAGAAAAATGCAGCGTAATTATTGATATATATAGAAAGGACACCATCATCATGGACCAAAAAGAAATCAATGAAATCTTAAAAACTGTCGATCACACACTCCTCACCCAGACTGCCACATGGGAGGAAATCCGCCAAATCCTAGACGACGGCATCGCCTACGGCACCGCCTCGGCATGTATTCCTGCCGCCTATGTCAAGCAAGCCGCAGACTATGTGAATGGCAAACTGCCCATCTGCACCGTGATTGGCTTTCCGAATGGCTATCACACGACCGCTGTCAAAGTCTATGAGACCAAAGACGCCATCGCAAACGGCGCGGCGGAAATTGATATGGTCATCAATATCGGCTGGCTCAAAGATGGAAAATATCAGGAAATCGAAGACGAAATCCGCCAGATTCACGCGGCATGTGACGGCAAGATCTTGAAGGTCATTATCGAGACCTGCCTGCTCACAGAGGACGAGAAGATCAAAATGTGCGAACTTGTCACGAACGCGGGCGCAGAATATATCAAGACCTCCACAGGCTTCTCGACAGCGGGCGCAACGTTTGAGGACATCAAACTCATGCGGGCGCATGTCGGAGAAAATGTGAAAGTGAAGGCAGCCGGCGGCATCGCATCGCTGGACGACGCAAAAGAGTTTATCCGTCTGGGCGCTGACCGCCTCGGAACAAGCCGTATGATCAAGCTCGTTAAAAATGCAGATGATGGGGCTGGGTACTAAATCGAATAGCGGTAAATCATATATCCGAGCCATTCTGACTTTATGATACAGAATGGCTCGGATTTTGAAAAATCTGGCGTTCTTTTTTTTGCTCAAACCGTTCCAAGTCCTTCTTCGTCGTTATCTTAAAATTGTCCTCGTCCCCTGCAATCATGACGATATCCAGCCCTGCCATAAATGCGGGTTCCGCTGCGCCGTTAATGCTTAACATCTGATCAAACCTAAGTCTCCTGTTCGCCTGATAGTACGCCCCAATGCGAAAAGTCTCCGGCGCCTGCCCTGCAAAGAGCTTATCTCTGTCAAGGAGCGCGTTAATCCTCCTGCCATCTTCACTTTTGTATATCGTATCTTTCATGGAAAGGATCGGCAGCACACCATCATGTCCCTCTACCGCGGACAGGCTGTCCGTTATTATCTGCTCAGACAACAGCGGTCTTGCCGCATCATGTACCAGCACGATATCTGAATCTTTTGCAAAGCTTCTAATATCTGTCAATCCATGATATATGGAAAGCTGCCTGTTTTCACCCGGTGCTGAAAAGCCGCGAAACTTTTTATCCTTATCATACGTTGTCAAAGATTCCACAATCTTTTCATGCCACTGCGGTGCTGCCACAATCTGTATTGCATCAATTCCGGCATGCCTCGACAATACCTCTATCGAATACGAGATAACAAGCCTGTTCTGCACCTCAATATACTGCTTTGGTATCTCAGTCCCCATACGGCCGCCGATCCCCCCTGATAAAATCAATGCAGTGTTCATGTTTCCCCTCCATCAGTCCATATCATCACAGCACTTGCGAATTTCCTGCATAATTTCTTTATATGATCTTTTCTTGCCAAAAAGCAGTGTCGTGCCAAGCACAAACCCGTCCATACCCATCGGTGCAAATTTGAGAATCTTGTCTGCACTGCATGCCCCGTCCCAGTAGAGTCTGAAACACATCTCTCCTTTGAGGAGCAGCAGACGTGAGATCTTTTTGCCGACATAGGGCATGTACATCTGTCCTGCATTGCCCGGATTCACCGTCATGACGAGAACCTTTTTCACAATGCGGAGCATCTCATACACGGTCTCTACGCTGGTGCCCGGATTGATGGCAATTCCGGGTATCATTCCTGCATTGATGATCTTTTGTAGCGTTGTGGAAGGGTGATACTCTGCTTCAGGATGAATGTAGACGGTATCGCCGGGTCTTAAATTATTCAGAAATAACTGCACATTATTGTTTGGGTGTTCGATCATTAGGTGTACGTCGAGTGGTTTCTTTGTCGCGCTGGCGATGTATTTCATGTCATTTAAGGACATGGCGTAGTTTGGCACGAAGCGTCCGTCCATAATGTCGATGTGGAAGGAATCAATGCCGCTCTCTTCAAGATCCTTTATTTCTTTCTCTAAGTTGCCGTAGTTAGCACACATCAGTGATGCGTTTAATTCGAAGTTCATTACTTTTCTCCTGCTATTTTGTCTATAACTGCAATGCTTCTATAATACGCGTACAGTTCCTGTCATCTTGATACTTATGCATTTTCCGTATCAACTCCCTGCGCTTTTCCTTTGTAGAATCATTACCTGTGCCAACCTCTATAGCAAACTGGCACAGGTCTTCAAAAGTCAGCAGTTCCATGCCCGGAAGCCATTCTCTTATATGTTCAAATACAAACCCCCTGCTCTGCTCATAAGCCTCCACATCATCCAGTGTAAATGCAATCGGTCTGTCAAGCAGCATGTAGTCCACTGCCGCGGATGAATAATCGCTGATTAGTGCATCCGCATGTCCGAGTAGCTGATTAATCTGAATATCATTTTCGACCAGAATCCCGTTGTCCAACACGACAATATTCCTCATATTTATCCTGCCTATCTTTTGTACATCCTGAAAAGGATGTAGTTTTAGTACCAGTACTATATCCAAACTTCGGAGCAACTCATCCAGCTGTAGTAGCATCTCATAGGTTGAAGCGACGGGAAGCCCAGTCTGATTATCAAACTCATATTCATTTAGACCCCGAAGCTGTTCCTTTGCAGTGCGGAAAGTGGGCAGCCAGAATATGTATTTTCTCGACATGGGAATACCCAGCCTGTCCTGCCAATCCACAGCCGGATGAAATAGCCAGTCCTGCTTAGCATAACCTGTTACAAGCATCTGGTCTTTGCGAAGCCCATATATATCCTGATGTATTTTTGAATATAGTTCACTAATCACTGTCGTATATTCATACCTTTTCTCACACCGCACAAAATTAACCCGTGTCTTAAATCCACACCCATGCCAGAGCTGAACACGAATCTGATCCCTGCGGCAGTTTCTCGCAAAACCATATGCATCCGTAAAAAATATGTATTTTGCAAGACAGAGCACTCGATAATACGCATCGCAGTCGTCTTTAACTTCCGACGCTGACCAATCAAAGGACAGAAAACTGACCTTTTCTATGTCATGATAAGATGCAAACTCCTGTGGATTTTTTACCAACCAGACAAGCTCATACCGTTCATTATAATGGTGTGCCAGCATGTACTCAAATAATGCCCGCGCATTGTCCGCAAAATCCATTCCCCTCACATATCCAGATGCATGCGGACCACTTCGAAACAGAATAATGTCCTGTAAATCTGACGTCTCATAATATTGTCTATAATGCATTTCTATTTCTGTCTCGCGGCTCTCAAAATAATAAATCTTGGTATCTTCTCCAAGCTGCGCTCGTAGCTTTTCATATGCCTCTTCATGATAACCGCTGTTGATCAGTACAACCGTCCTTCCCCAGTCCAGTGTTTGCAGATGCTCCATACCATAAACGGCTATCTCGCGCCCCCGATAAGAAAACACACCAAAATTACGGGAATTTTCATCTACAATACAAGTAATACGGCTAAGCACATTGTATCGGTCGCAAAGTTCATCCATGCATGGGATATATTTTTCAAAACAACATATATCCTTATCCGCCAGCTGCTCGGCGATTGCCTGTGTAAACTTTTGTAATGCCATCCTATCACCCTCTATCACTATCAAAACCTGAATCTGCATATGCCCAGCCCATAATTTCCTCAAAAGAGACAATGTTTCGTACAGTCCGATTCTTTTTTAATGCTTTTTTTATCTCATCCCAGAAATAAAAAGATGCCACGACGACGGCATCGGCATTTGGCATCGACATCTTTGGTGTATATGTATCCATTCCTGCAACCAATACATTTTTCTGGTCAATGACCCCCACAACCATATCTGATAATTCCCAAAGCAAATGCTTTCCGATGATTCCATATCCATAAATCAACACAGTATTGATATTTCGCTGGTGCAGTATCTGCTTCAGACTGACACCGCTCTCCCTCAAACACATCCATTTATCCATAAAATTGAGATATGTCTCAAATTTATTGCTGCTGCGCAACAAATTACGCACAGATAACCCTGTCTGCTGTGAAATAAAACTTTCTCTATACTGCTCCTTTGCTGCCTTTAACTGTTTCAGCCATTCGTATCCATATTTTTTATCTGGCTCTAAGTGATTTCCCTCCCCCCACTCATTCCATGCATTAACAAATACTACATCACTTCCAGCCTCCTCACTCTTGCGGAACAAAGCTTTCATATATATTCCAAATTTTTCCGGTGACACACCATCTACACAAATTCCATATTTTTTCTTGCGCGGCACTGTGTCATAACTAACCAATCCACAAAAATATTGCCTCTCATAAGTTCCTCTTTTCTGCAAAATAAACTGCCACATCGAGTCATAGGAATATGTACTTACGCCATTGCGAATAGTCTCTTTTACATTGCCTTGAAATTTTGAAGGTTCCGACAAAAATTCTGCATCAACACCACCAACCTGTTTTCCATTTAAGCGAGCTGCCATAATATAAAGTCCCTTCAAACCATTCCGTCTCGCCAACTTCTGCCAATACGACAACATCTCCCCCAGACAGTAAATCTGTCCTGCCTCATAAAACAGAAAAATGGGTTTTCCCTCTATATGCACATAACGCCTGTCCCTGAAAAACGGAAGCAGATATTGAAAATGTTCTTCCCAGTCTTTCTCACTGCCATAGTCCTGTGCAAGCAAAAGAGCGGGTTTTGTCTCATTATCTGAAATATCTGCATCACTTACCATCCATGTATTTGTACCGGAAATCGCTTTCCATGTCCTTGACCAGCTCTCATTTGCCCAACAGAAACAAAAGGGCATCTCAATCTCGTCATTTTCAAGTAATATTTCCGCAGGCTTTTCCAAAATACGTCTTCCTCCTTGAAACCAATAATGAAAAAAGCACATTCCATCCACTTCATACTTTTTCATAAGCCCTGCCTGCCACAACAGCGTTTCCTTTTTTAATAAATCGTAATAATAATTTCCCAATGGAATATGGGGTTGATAATGCCCTTCAAACAACGGTTTTGCATTTTTTACCGCCATCCAATCCGTAAAGCCTTCCCCCCACCATTCCTCGTTTTCCCGAACTCTATGAAATTGGGGTAAATACATCGCAATTACTCTCATTTTCAGCTCACCTCACACTTATATTTCATAAGGAATGTAATATCTGACAATTCCCCGCCGCCTTACAGCTTCTTCAATCTCACCACGCAACTCATCACCCACAGTAATGATTACTCCAATTGATTTATCAACTGAAATTTCACCAAATGCATAAATTGGAATTCCCTGTAGTATTTCTGGCATGATTGTTTTATCTGTCACCACAAAACCATCTGCCCGAAGCCCCCACAGATGCATCCAATTTGCAAATCTGCGCCCTTCGAAACCAGCTCCATACAAAAATACACTGCTGGATTTCCTACAAAATTCTTCTATTCTGTCACGCTGTCTGTCCAATCTCACAAGTTCATCAGGATTTCTGGCAATGCCATTTCTCTCTAAAATCTCATATGCATTTCTTCCCTGTTGCCACAATCTTAAAATCAGATTTTGTGCATACTGCGAGCACATTATCCACGCTGTTGAATACCCTGCATCTTGTGCCGCATAGGCAAAGATGCGCTCCATCGCATGACTGACTGTCCCGTTATCAGGAAGCGGTTCCCCGTCAAAGTCCTCATAGCTCCACTCGTATTCCAAAATCTTTCTAATTGCTTCCATCCTGCACCAGAATACACTTCCCAGCGTAATTGGAATTTTTTTTCGTTCCAGACTGCATTTTATTTTCAATTTACAAATTAATTGCTCAGCCAATGAAAAATTTTCCTTTCCCCACCGATTTATATACCAATATGGAAAATGCTCTCCAAACGGAATCGGCGGTGTCAAAATACCAATCTGGCTGTTATTTAGCAACCCCAACACATTTTGAATATACGCTTTTGAACACACAGTGTTGCCCCACAAATTTTTTATCCAATTCACTGTATCTTCTTTAAAATAGGAAGATTTCTCCTTTTTATCATGCAGGAAACATAAAAACTGTTTCTTTAGCGCAATCTCACGAAAAGCAACCAAAAAAGCACTTAGATCACGACCTCGATTTTCTTTTTTATAAAAAAATACATTGTTGTGCTGGCTCACATATTGTTCAATGCGTTTCCATATCATTTCGTTAGCAGAATAAATATAAATTGAAATCGCATCTGGTATATTTTCAAGATATGTAAAATAAAACTCCAATGTATCCTCATAATATAAATTTACAGCTACTGCCGTCTCATTATATATGTCATCGGAAACTAAAAATTGGGGACAATTATCGGAAACAATATGTATTAACTTTTTTTCTATCAATGTGTCATAAGGATTCTGCATTATCCGTTTATAACCTTCTTTCTATATTGTTTTAGACGAAGAAATTTTACTACGTCCAGAAGTTCATTCCATTAATAAATATAATAATATTCCTCAATGACCAGTTTAACTCTTTATTCCATATACCACACCCTTACGGAATTCTCTGTATGCATCATACACAAAAAACATATATCCTTCCGAAGTTTCAGTTTGATAACCATACTGCTGCAACAAATATTTTATTTTCTGTTCATCATAGTGCCGATGATAACTACATATTGCACAATACGCTCTGCTCTCTCTCAATATTTTTGCACTGCCCTCCAATGCACTGACCTCGTATCCTTCAATATCCATTTTCAAAATATCAACTGGCTCTTTAATTAAAGTATCTAGCGTCACTGTATTTTCAGTATCTTCATTCGATAAATACTTATTACAGATTACTACTTTACTCTTATATGGTTGAAATGTCCTTTCCAACGCTTCGATCCATTTAGGATCAGACTCAATTAGATAGATCTTCCCAGCCTCCTCTACATACCTTAGAGCAAAATTGCCCTCGCAAACACCCGCGTCCACGATTACCATATTCTTTTGTATGATATCATCTGACTTCATATATAAATGCGGGGAATGACTTCCCTGCTCAAACAATATGTCTCTAATATACGCTGAACCATCCATCCAGTGAAATCTATGCCCTCTTGGAAAATACATTCTCTTACCTTCGAAAAAAATATATGGCATGCCATCAATGTCATATTGCACCTGATCAATATGCTTCCTCCCCATCCCATCATAATAACCATATACATTTAATGAATATGTCTCATAATATCTCAAAACTTTAAGCAATTCAGCATCCTGCCATGCACTATATTTCAATATCAATTCCTTTTTAATGCTGTTTTCAAGTTCAAAATATGTTACAATCTTAGTACAGTCTATCTGTAATTCTTCCTCAATCTGCCGCTTGATTTCCTGATAATGAGTTGAACAGACAACCAATCTATCAAATTCTAACTGTTTTAATTCATCTGGAGGTATAATCTCCAAATTCTGAAATTGTTTCCCCCACAAATCGCTATTGTTATCCGTAAATGCCAGAATATCATCATACAAATGATAACTTTTCCTAATCACATATTCATTTGCCCAATAGCCGGTTCCCCATACTATTATTTTCATGTAACATTGTCCTTTTCCCATTTCTTATGTATCTTATTGACTGTAAACCATTCGTTATTGTAAAAATCAATATTTGCCAATGATATATCAATATTATTTTTCCAGATCAAATATCCCAGACTAATCTGATCCCTTCTGCTATATCGCATAAAATGATTCCACCATTGATTTTCAAACGCAATAACTTCCTTCTCAAAATGACGTCTGGCAATAATAGCTCCACAAAACAATCCAACGTGTTCAGGACACCCATATTCATTATAGTACCTCGTCTGATTAATGAGCCTTTTAATCGAATCCCTATTCCACAAAACACAAACTGCCATCTCCTGATAAATACAGTCCCTATCCGGATGTGGAACAAACAACCAATTACCACTGATAAAATACTGATTCACAAACTTCAATGGACTTTTTTCTAATCGAATATTCGCATCTATATACAAACTATACTCTGTCTCAATAAAAAGATGCGGCAGCATCTTGTACTTGCGCGATTCCAGCACTGGATCATCAAATTCTCTTTCTACATAATGAATTTCCCATGTATCTGATTTCAATGTTTTATTATCCGTAAAACAGATATATTTGATAGATTTTTCACAACACTCTACCTCTTGCAGCAAATCATAATTATCAAATATAACTGTATATACTGTCAGATTAAAAATAATATTTTGCCTTAATTGCGCAGTGTGATCATGCATCCGATGGTACTGATTAATTTGAAAATCTACAAATAACATTCGTTTATAATCAATATTGTCCATCACTCTGTTCGCAATGTTTAGTTGTTTCAGTTGTCTGCGAATGTCCTTCTCGTAAATACTTGATATTACGATATTGGCATTAGGAAATCGAAGTATATCATCTACTGCTCCAACCAAAACACCTTCCAATTGTGTTCCCCATAGCTGCCTATCATTGTCTGCGCACATAACAAAACTATCTTGAAATTTTTTTCCCAGAAAGTTCATATATATTATTAAATTTTGTGTTGTCTTTCCTGCTCCAATTATAATATTATTATCTATATCCATATTCTTTTAAATCGCAACTTATATCTGTAAGTATTTAACAATCTACACCACTATACTTTTCAAATGATCTCACGCCATAACGACTCTATTTTTTCCTTTGCATAGTTTTCTGCCCTCGTCCGAGATCTAAAAACATATTTTTTTCTCAGCTCAGGATTTGTCAATATTTCCATAATCATTTTACTAAGATATTGGATACCTCTATGATACTCATCATCCTTCTTTTTCTCATTTATGTATGGAACTACCATACCATATTTTCCATAGCCTAATTGTGATGACGCTCCTAATATCTCACGCGCTGGTCCTATAAAATCTGTAGATATTACTGGCAGTCCTTGATTCATGGCTTCTATTATAACAATAGAAAATCCTTCTACAGATGACGTAAGCAGGAACAACTGACTATGGTCCATATAATATTCCACATTATCAACATGTCCAGCAAATATTACATTGTTTTCCAAACCGCGCTCCATCACTATCCTTTTTAGCTTTTTAGCGTAATTACCATCATCATTTCCTACGATTAACAACCTTATCTCTGGCAGAGACTGTATCAGTTCTGCCACTGTATCAATCATAATTTCCTGTTGTTTGACAGGATGGATTCGGTTAACGCTCAAAATAACTTTATTTCCATATTTCCAAGGTATACTATTGTCAAATTTTCTTGGAATTACAGCATTCGGAATAACAGCCAATTTCGATTTTTTTATTCTATAATTCTTTATCATATCTATCTTGCCATATTGTGAAAGAACTACTACATAATCTGCTTTGTTATATAGCAGATTAATCAAAAGCCTGTTCATATAAATCCCCTTCAAATCACTTCTGGCTGATAATATTGTATGAACTCCAACAATTACCTTTTCCTTTCCTTTAAAAAAAATATTAGATAGAATATTTGCCATATTACACTGTTCCATAAAACTAATAGCTACATCTATGCAACATTTTTTCTTTTGTTTTCTTATTTCCTTTGCCAAATCCCATAGCTCATAAAATTCTTTAGCTTTTGCATGTCTCCTTTCAGGAAAGTCCACATAAATAATTTTTCCATCAAATTGATAACTGTGCGCATATCCTCTATACTTTTTCATCGTAAATATATATATACAATGTCCTTCTCCTGCCAAAAAATGACTTAATTCCGAAGCCACACGCTCTGCTCCTCCGCCTCCTAGACAAGGAAGAATGAGCGCTATATTTTTTCCCATCTGAACTTCACCCCATTTTTCGCCTTATTATCCAGATATAATAAATCGAATCAGTTACTCAAACAAAAGTTCCTGAATAATCTCTTCCAAAGTTACCATTGGACAGTTCATATGCACTTTTAAAAGTTCACTAATTTCCTTATATTTTCCCAAAATCGTTATTACGACAGCATCTACTTCCGGCAATGGTTCAAAAGGAGTGTAAACCTTCATCGTATCCGAACAATTCTGACCACATTTGTCAATACCAAAACAAACACAAATGTTACTCTGATTTAATTCCTGTTGCAAGTGTATTCCTAGTCTGCCTACACCATATACTGCAATATTTTTATATCCATATGCGTTAAAATAGGAAGAAAAATCAATACATTTGTCTCTCAATTGCATCCATCGATCTAGTAACTGGTCATGTCTTTCTAACACTTTAACCTGCTCTTGAATACGCATATATTCCTCTGTTTCAATTTTATAAAGCATCTCTATTTTCTTACATTCATTTAATTCCATGCCATCTTTATATTCTCTGACTATTCTGCTTATACTCTCAAGATACTCGTATCCTACTTTTTCATCGGGCTCGAGATACATCCCCTCCCCCCACTCATTCCATGCATTTATAAACAAAAATTCGTTTTCTAGCAAGATACTCTTTTGGTATAATGTTTTGAAACATGTATAAAACTTTTCTGGCGATGCATCTCGAATCACGATTCCGATTTGTCCCATTCTCGGCGTTGAATCATGATCTACAGCGCAAGATAGATAAGTTTTTCTCCCCTTGATTTTTGTTTCCATCTGTATCTGACATAATTCATCATATGGATATACCTGTAAACCTTGCGGCTTATAGTTATACTGTTTTCTATATTCCGCCATTGCACTTCGGGGCTGTCTGATACATGTAGCATGGATTCCGTCCTGCCAGTCTTCCTCCATTCCAATAACATATATCCCCGGAAATCCGTTTTCCATAGCTCTCTTATCAAAATACTGTAGCATTTCCCATAACTGAAAAATATGACTTGTCTTTAAAATCACCAACACTGGTTTTCCATCCAATTGAATATATCTTTCGTCCTGAAAAAATTTCAATAAATATTGAATATGCTCTTCCCAATCACTTTCCCTGCCATAAATTTGTTTTAGTAAAATATCATTATTTTCTATTGTAGTGGTTGTTGTTCCTTTTGCTGTCCATACATTTGTATACATAAATTTTTTCCATGTTTTACTCCATGTTTCATTTGCCCAGCAAAAGCAAAACGGCATTTGGATGTCTTTCCAGCTCAGTAAATTCTCCGCAGGTTTTTCTAAAATACGCTTGTTCCTTCCAAACCAATAATGATATATACACATACCATCTATTTGATATCTGTTCATCAAGTCTGCCTGCCATGCCATTGTATCATGTTCCAATAAATTATAGTAATTCCCATTCAGTGGCACTCTTGGCTGCTGATGCCCTTCGAACAATGGCTCTGCACTTCTTACTGCTGTCCAGTCAGTATATCCCTCTCCCCACCATTCATCATTTTCAGGCACTCTGTGAAATTGCGGTAAATAAAATGCCAGTATTCGAACTTTCATATCCTACTCCCCTATCACGATTCATTCTCCGGCTTCAGCTCAAGCCCCAGTATTGCCATTGTTGTCTGTGGTAACAATTGGTTCAGCTCACTCAGATTACCTACTGCAAGAACTTTTCGTACTGTTGAAGCACTGATCACGCTTCCGTTGCATATTTTACGAGGGATTATAACAGCCTCTATACCATATTGAGGAAGTACTTTTTTCATCGAATCATTATATAAATTTGTTACTTCATCCAAGGGCTCTTCCCCAAAAAAACGATAACGAATCCCAAGTGGTAATGCTATCTTTTCTGCAAATACTGTAGCATCCTGCTCATCATGTTCCGCAGCATTTTCAGTCATTTGTTTGTTATTAAAATATTCTGGAATAGTTATTTGTGAAGAAATAAACGGACCACTTGGAACCACCATTACATTCTCAAAATCCTCTACACCTTTTTTTACCATCGCAATCCGCTCTGCAAAAGAAAAAACAGATTTATCTTCTTCTACTACAAATACGATCAGAAAGTCAACTATTTCCAATGCCTGCTCTATCAGATAACGATGCCCATGAGTAAAGGGATTGCAGTTCATCACTACTGATCCTGTTTTATTAAATTTTGAATAATCAAAATGATGAAAGTAACAATCAAGATATAAGTATCTTACGAAATCCTCATCCTTGTCTATCAGTTCTCCCTGTCCCTCTACTCTTTCCTCTAGTATAGGCGCAAGTACATTGTAGATAGCATCTGCAAAAAATCTATTTATTTTATGATTACAATGCCAAATTTTATCTGCCATCCACTCTGCCTTTGCATTATTTTTTTCCAACACACCATTTAAATCCAGATAACTTACTCCCTGAATATATTGGGGTGGCTGGTCAAGAACTACAATATCACCTTTTTTTAACTGCGTAGCAATAAGACGCGGTAGATAACGATATTCAATATCTGTTCCCATACTTCCGCAATTTACTACACGCACTTTTCTCCCATGACTGCAAATTTTTTTCTGAAGCATGCTTTCTATTGTATTTTTATCCTCTACATAATGTCCGTAAATATAACATGGTCCAAAGAAATATATACTTTTTTCATAATACTCAGGCTGATTCTCTGTACATCGCTCTCCATTTACAATATTGTAATATTGACTCCTACAATCCTTGAGACTATAAACGCCTCCGTTATTTTCATAATCCAAAGGTCTGTTTAAAATACCGCTCGCATATTCTTCGTTGTACAGCTCCCCAAAAAATTCCTGATGCATTACTTCTGGGAGTGTAGCACATAATGTCGCTCTTTCTCTTTCATAACGCAGCTCTATTTCTTTCAACAACTGTCTGGAATATGCGCTTTCTTCAAAACGCAGTCCAAGTATCCTAACGCCCTTATTCCGAAGCTTTTTTAAATACAGGGCACACTCTTCATCGCCAAATCCCAAATTATCATTCAAAATATTTCGATAAGTTTTCATCTTATAATGAGCACTATTTTCCCTATGCAATAAATATAAAGCCGTCTTACATGCCCGAATCTCATTTTTATCAACAAATAAAATCAACTCTGTTTTTTTCAGAAATGCTGATACTTCTGTATTTTCAATACATTGAAATTTTGCTTGATGCTTTCCTAAATACTTCTTAAATTCTTCAAAAATTTTCTGCCGCATCCTAAATAATTTATTTGGACGCACAAGCACTATCTCCCGTCCCTCTCCCCATTCCTCGATACAACGTCCATTATCAGCCTGAATCAAATACTCCAATACAAGTAAATCATCCCATCTTGTATAATCACCAACCAATGTATTTTTCTCTGTAATTATTGGCAGCGCATTTATATTCTTTGCAGATCCAAATATATTTTTCGCCTCTATAAATTTTCCATATTGTATACTGGTAAATTGTTTGTTAACAATCACCTGATTCTGATTTTTCCTGCATGCCCGTAACAGATCTCCCATACTAATAACACCAGTCAATTTACCATTTGTCTCACAATAAATCATATTGGAAGGCCTTTGTAATATTACTGTTCTGATAGAACCTATATCAATACTTTCTTCTTCGTCTTTTAATTTCAAGATTGTAAGCATTTCTTTTTGAGTGTATAACATCTCTTCTCTTCCTCTATTCCATCATCCAACGATAGATTTTCTGTCCAATAAATTTGTTGTCTGGCTGGCACAGATTCTTCGATATCGCGTTCAACAAATCTGCCGTCTCATAAATTCCTTCATAATATATCTTATCTTTCACAGATTCCATCCGCCTGCTTACTATAGAATCTTCAATAGTTGGCTTCATCCAAGCAAACTTCCCAGTCTGTTTATCTATTTTCAGCATATAATTTCCTGAACATGCCGCAAAATAATAATTATTTTCATCTTCACAATATCCATAATATTTTAACCAAGTTGACTGATATGTAAAATCTTCTGGATAACTTTCATATACATTTATCTTCCCTGAATATAAGTCTAATATTTTTATATCGTTACCATATGCCGGAAGGAAAATTAGTCTATTTCCTGCATAGATTACTTTGCTCCATGATTCATTTTCATCCCGGTTTATATTCAGGTCTGCAATTTCCAACAACTTTGTTTTTTCTATATCCCATCTGTATACAACGCCAAACATATTCAATATATAAATGTATCCTTCGTGAAAAACAGAATGAACACAATCTTGCAATACCCTATTCAACTTGTACCCTTTCTTTTCTCCTGTCGATAATTTATAACAAACCATAACATCCGACGCTTTCGGCAAAATCCATACATCTTCTTTCACTCGGCATGCACACTGTATCTCATTGACATCTTCCAGATAACCAGAAATTTCCTGAAGTTTTTCATTTGACGTATGATATATTAAAAGTTTATTTTCATATTTGGGAAAAATATAGTAATCTGTCCCATACCGCTCAAATGATACAAAATTTATAAAAGAACGAAATGCACAATTTAATGATACATATCGGCACTCCCTATTCTTTAATTCTATTATTACTAAATTTACTCCCTTAGAATCCAGCGCATATATATAATCTTGATAATTCTCCATATAATCTATCAACACAACATTTTTTTCTTGAACAAACCCCTTTTGCATTTCATAATTACTCATGTTTCCGTTCTCTAAATTAACTTTTGCCAGCAATCCTCCTAATGCACCTATCAGAAACAGTTCTCCCTGCACTATTGTACAATTTGTAAACAAATACCTCTTCATCCTTTTTGCATTCCTTAACCACCAAAACAAACAGAGCCACAGCGATGGGAATCGCCCATGGCTCTGATGTTAAACCATTCTTGCTATCTTAAAGCCTAACAGTCCTCAGCCCTAGCAAAGGAAAAATATTGACTTACGGCTCAGGTACAGTAATTGTTTCTTTAATCTCTGTACTATCTTTCAAAACGATTGTTACAGTGATCTCTTTTCCCTTAATGTTATTTAACCACGCATCACTAAACTGGAATGTTGCTGGATCTGTAAATGTTTTAAACGATCCCGCTGCACTGCCAAGTGCATAATCCTTGTCTAAAAATGTAACCTTACCTGACTGGTAGTTATCTCCGCTCACGCCATTCATGGTCATCAAGCCTGATGCGTCAACTGTAATTGCACTGTTCTGTGCCTTATAACCATATGTAAGCCCACTGCCATCTACGCCTGCTATGCCAACATAAGCAGATCCTGAAATACCAACAATATCATATTTGAGGGTGATCCCTGACAAATCAGTGGTTGACCAGCCAGACTTTGCCTCAGACAACGCACCGATATATCTGAATGCTGCTGCATCGCCTGCGGCTGTAGTTGCGTTATCAATGTAAAGATAAGATTTTGTATTATCTAAAGACGCCGCTGCCGTCGGTGCATCTGCAATAGCATATACTACATTACCTGATGCCCATGTTATATCTGCTACTTCTGCCCCTTTTGCCACTTTGGTAAACGTAGCGGGTGTTCCACCTGCCGGTGCTGCTGTACCTATATAAATATCCTTGTCTGCTGCAAGGGCTGCCGCGCCAGCTGCATCATCACTTGCATTCGAGAGCGTTGACATTTCATAAAAATCTGCACCGCCAACCGTCGCTGTGGCCGCAGTTTTCTCTGCGTCAACTTCAGCTCCAGTAATTCCTTTAAATGTTGCGTTCGTTGCTGCCTGAAGATAGAAGTTCTGGATAACTTCGCTCTCATTGTTTTCATCTTTTGTACCAAATGCTGTGATATTGCCCTCTGTACCTTCCAGACCATTCACTGTCGTGTCTGATCCCGTCGTGTACTCAAGCTTGTTTGTGGTCGAGTTCTCCGCTACTGCTGCCACTGCCGCCAGCCACATTGCAGGCTTTGCAGTATCTGTAGAATCTTTTGCCGCCTGCTTTGAAGATACAAGAGTTGTATCTGCTCCTACAGTTGCCTGAGAAGTCACCTTTACATTGACAGGAATCTCACTCATATTCTTCATAGTGAACTCGCCTGAAGTAATCTGTGAACCTGTATCCCCCATCTCAAACTCATTGACAGATACTGCCATCTTAGTGGGTACTGCAACTCTGAGAATCGGAGACTTTGTAGACATGTCTGCGTCAATCGTCCCGCCTGCCGCTGCCACTGGCATCAATGTCTGTGCCGCAAGAATCGCGCTCACTACTGCTGCTGACAACACTTTTTTACTTCTTACTTTCATACTTTTCTTCCTCCTTGAAATAAAATTTATTTTCTTTGGTTATATATAAATCCCCTGCACCTTGTCAGACACTCTTGGAAATTATATCAAATTGGGATAATAAAGTAATTAATTCTGAATAATCAGCGACACCTTAAATCCTGCACTGCTATAATCCTCGAATGTCCCATCATCCTTCTCATTCATCAGATAAATCATACAGGTCGCATCATATGTACCAGCATCGAGAACCTGATTCAGTTTAATCGGCGATACTAAGGCGCCAACGGGTATGACATTCGTCTCAAACAATTTCTCTCCTGTCTCATCCAGTAACAATTCACACCGAATTGGTTTTGTATTATTGGGCGAATTGCCCAGCATGGCATCTGTCGCCTTCGAACTTCCATCTGGAAATACCCAGTCTGTCGTCATGTATGTCTCAAAATACCCTTCCTGCACCTGTTCAGTCATGTCGTCCATAATTTGCTGATAATTGCCTTCATCCATGGTATACACCCCGTTATCCTTCGGTGTATCACCCTCCTTATTCATCAGCATGACAAACATCGCCACCGCGGCACCGACTGCCAGCAGTGCCACAATGCAGATACTGGCGATTATGATTTTTGTCTTTTTATTCATTTTCTGTCTCCTCTATTCATTCAGAAATCATGATTTGAGATTTCCTGTTGTTTCTGTCTGGACATTCGAGTAACTTTCTTCTGTGGCCGTATCTATCTTCAAACTTCCTTCTTCTGTACTAAGTCCTTCTGACAGATTGTTTTCCCCTTCTGTTGTCTCGGCTTCTGAAGTTTCCTCCTCCGATTCTGTCACGCTTACCAAACTTTCATTTTGCGGCTCTGACTCAGTTTCTATGTTGTCTCCCGCTGTCTCTGCCCTTACTTGCGAAGTTTCCTCCTCCGATTCTAGCTCACTCGTCGTACTGACTTCCGCCGACTCTGACTCTGCTTCCGAGTTTTCTTGCGCTGGCTCTGAAATGTCCTCAGAATTTTCTTCCTCCGTCTTTCTCTCTGACTCCCCTTCCGAACCTTCTCCCGCTGCCACGTCCTCGCTCTCTGAATCTTCTTGCGCCGGCTCCGAGATGCTCTCCACGGTTTCTGTCTCCTTCTCCTGCGGCTCTACACACCAATCATAGGTAACACTTATTTTCACATCACTATCCTGCCAGTTTTTTGGGGTATTTTCATTCATCTCCCCTGTAAATTCAAGCGTTATGCTCTCATCTGGCGCCAGTTTCATCTCATAATCCGTTCCCTCTGGCATCAGAACAAATCTGTCCTCATCATTAATCAACAATTCAATATATAGTTTCTTGTCTTTTCCACTATGAATGCCATCACTATTTTCCTGCACATGGACATCTTCACCCACTTCACAGGCAATTCCGGTCAGTTTCAGTGTCCCTGACATGTCACCAGTATTTTTTATGATATATTGCTCGGAGTAAACCTGCGTCCTGCCGTCCATCTCCCATGGGTCCATCACAATTTCAAATTTCTGCGGCATCAGCAGGCTGGTCAGCCCCATTCCTGCTTTCCACCTTTTCTCGATCTGCCCAGATTCGTCAGCGATCTCTGTCATTTCCTCTGTACTCTCCTCCGTCTCAGGCTCACTCTGTGCTCCGCTTTCCCCCTCTTGCAATGACTCCTGCTCACTTTCCGTTTCAGAAGCATCTTCATAAGAGCTTTGGCTCTCCTCTGGTTCGGTCGTGCTATTTTCGAGCTGACTTTGGTTTTCCCCTGCTTCGATCGTGCTATTTTCGAGCTGACTTTGGTTTTCCTCTGCTTCGATCGTGCTATTTTCGAGCTGGCTTTGGCTTTCCTCTGGCTCGGTTGTACTATTTTCGAGCTGGCTTTGGCTTTCCTCTGATTCGGTCGTACTATTTTCGAGCTGGCTTTAGCTTTCCTCTGGTTCGGATATCTGATTTTCATTTGAGTTCTCTGTCTCAAACTCTACGGTTTCCGTGTTTTCGTGCGCTGTCTCGCCTTCAATTGTGTTTTCATACTGTGTCCCGCTTTCTTCGGTTTCTGTCGTCTGATGGATTTCCTCAGCGGCATATACAGATGCCATTGAAAATAGAATACTAATTCCACTGATCAATGATGCAATCCTGACTGCTTTCGTTTTTTTCATACAGTATGCCCCTCTCGTTTTCATGTTTGATGCAAGCCCCCGCGCTGCCCTTGCGGTATCGCTTCTTTTGAATGTTTTGAATGGGGCTTGCATATAAAAAAGATGTAAAGTACAAATTATTGACAACTTCATACTTTACATCTTTTATAACAAACTGATTATTTTATTCTCGATATAGATTTGACAATCTAAACAACATCCAACTGGAAATTCTGATCGTAGTCCGCAGCATCCTTACAAAAATACATCTTCCTGTTATATGGATTGGCAGTAAAAATCACCTGTTGTAATATATCCATTCCCAGCACTGTGTCCGTTACCCTCTCATCAAAGGTTATCCATATATCTTGTTTTCCTAGATCTATATTTCCAATTGTAAACTGTTTCAAACTGCATTTATAAAATGTAACAGGCATACTTCTAACAAACCCGCCAAGCGCTTTGATCTCGTTATCTGCCAACTCACTTTCTTCTAAATGTATATCTAAAATCTTATAGTTACAACAAGTAAACATTGCTCCGGTATCCACTATAAATTTTGCCATGTTAACATCTCTGTTCACCATAATGCACTCAGCCAGATACTTATTGTTCTTTATACTCGTATTGTACACCTACTGCTCCTCCATTGTTATAGCTTCCACCAAGAACACATAATTTTCCTTCTGCTCTCAATTTTTCTCTCTGGTCGATCAATTGGTCAAATGAATCATTCGATGTACTAACACAATACAAATAACCGTTATGATCAACAATTTTATCATAACTGTCTATAATGTAAAGGTACTTGCAATTTTTATATAAATCTTCCATTTCATCATCCGATCTAAGCACCTTCTCGTCGAGCATTTTCAGCATAAAATCTGCCTCCTTTTCGTTCCTGCTTCCAAGTCATTATGATATAGTCAGTATAACATTGCATCATATTTTCGTCAAGATTTTTTCGAATATATGTTTCTATTCTCTATTTCTATCTACTCTCTACAGATATAAAGTATGAAATTGTCAAGGTTCCACTTTTCTTCAAAATCTCACGCAGTAATCTCCACATTCTGTATCATGACTGGTTTTCCTGTCTGTTGATACAGTTGTACCACACTGCTTCCATCGCCGTAATATGCATCGCTGATCGCGATTGCCCTGTCCAGATCTGCGGTATCGTCATAGATGCCCCAGCCTTCTGCTAAATACTGATTCCGCATTACTTTATATGCCTCCCATAGCTGAGGACGCATGCTGGTGAGTGTGCTCTCAATCAGTGGATGCGGACGCCACAGCAGGACTGCTTCCTCTTGATTTTTCCGAAAAACATCAAATACATAGTTCATCTTCGCAAGCATCTTTTCGTTATGTTTCAACAGCCCGGCAATACTCGTATTGTACAGAATTATTTTCTTCCAGCTCTTATCAGGTCTGCGGATTAAGTCCAACCATGGTTCGGGTATTTTCACTTCTTCTTTTATGGTACATGCCACCTTGTCATATTTCGGCGAGCCAAGACCAAGAATCTTATTCTCCCAGTATTTTCTTGCGGCAGCACTGCAATCGCCTGATTCTTTCATAAGAACTTTGATATAGACCTGCCGCATGTCCTCCGACTGCACAATGACCTTGTCGGCATTGTACACGCCCGGCGTGGAACAGAAATGCTGCATGGACTTTATTCGCTCCTCTTCCTCAGGCTTGATCTCTCCCAATACGAAATATGGTATATAGATCAACTGGTCTGTAAATTTTTTTAAATGCTCCGAATAGAAAAACGGATGCACGCTTGTGACCAGATTCAGTCCGTCATACGGGTTATGGATATAGATCATGTCTGGGCGATGCTTCTCGAAATCAAATGTATCATATTTGGTAATGGGCACATACGCTGGATACTGGTCATCTTCGCAGTGCATTTTGCGAAAACTGCCGTCTGGATTCTTGTCATAATATGGAATCGGAATTACATAGGCATCACAGTTTTCGTCCTCATCTGCTGCGCGCCACACACTTTCCAAGCTATCCCACATACTCGCTTTATATGGAAGAAACACTGCTTCTATCCTAGTCGGAATATCCCATTTAAAGCTGTTCTCAGCTTTGATTAGCTGCTGTCTGAGCATTTTATGGACTTTTTTTGCATTGTGTTCTTTGTCTGATGAAAACAGCTCTTCGTACAACTGATACACAAGTTCACAATATTCTTCCAGAAGGCAAACCGTCGGGTGTCCCTCTCCCTCTATGTTTTCAATAAATGTGCCTATCGCGGCGGCGCTGTCCTGACAGTCCTTTAGCAAATCCAGTGCCTGTTCAATATGGTGCTGTTCGACATCGCTTTTGATCTGTATGTGTGCTTCCTCGAGTTGCCCAAACAGTGTTTCTGCCTGTTGTCTCTGCGCTTTTCTCATTTCTGTTCTCCAGTTTTTAGAAACTCTTTTAAAAAATATATATCATAAGGATTAGCCGAGTGTCTCCACCTGCAAATCTGACATAGTAGATTTGCTTCGCTCCGCATAAGGCTGCGGTCTTGGCATACCGGAAAATCATGAAATCATGACTTAGATAATGCCGTCTTTTGCCTTTATGGACAGTTGTTTCGCCGCCCATGATATTGTAAACATACGCCCCTGTGATCCTGATTGGTGCACTGTACCAGCGACATTTTGTCGAAATTGAGTAGAGCATCTTTGAACACCCGTCAGCTTCTGCTGACATGCTTCCTTGGGATGCCCGTGTGCATAAAAATGCCACCGGCACAGTACGCCGGGTGAAATCATCTGTGTAAATATCAGATAATTTATTCTCAGGGTTGTATGATTCAACCTCTCGTTGCTATGTAATTGTTTTCAATGTTTTTAGCGCCGTTCAATGAAATTGCAGCGGCAAACCCGCAATCTGGACAATAAAAACCGTCCGGCATTCGCCTGCCCTCAGCGCCGCAAAGAGAACAAATGTTTCCAGTTCCTTTTGAACTGATCTCAACCAGCTCAATCGCATTCAAGCGGCATTTGTACGACAGCCGTTCCCTGATATAGCTAGTAAAGCTTCTTGTCAAATTTCTATTGGCAGATCTTGATGGAAGCTTGGTTTTATTGACGGTTACTGGTCTCGTAATCACAATCTTTGCAGGCTTTTCTGCCGCCAGCATTCTGTTGATCTCCGTATTGATGAATGTCTCTGTCTTTGCGCGCTGCTTTTCTTTATTCCGCCTGTATTTCTCTGTGCCAAGGTTGCATCGTTTTATCAGATCTGCTTTTTCCCGATCTCCATCTGCACTGCTTCTCCGGTGCGCCGTATGCATACTAGCACGCGCGCTGTTTTTTTCCATCAGACGCTGTGTCTCTGCCGATGTCATGCTGCCCAGTGACTGTCCATAAACATTTCCGTTTGACAGCGTGAGCATGTCACGATAGCCGATATGGATATAGATGGTGTTTTCATAGTCTGCATGTTTTCTGATTCTTGTCTCTGTTGGCAGTGCCAGTGCAGCATAATCTTTCCTGATGCAAAGACGAATCTGCCGGGTACAGATATGATCATCTTTTAAGGGCAGTGCAATCCGTTTTCCCGGTATCCTTGACGCGATGCAAATCATACCGTTCCGATAAGTATAGCCGCATGGCGCGATACTAAAATAATCCGCACTATCGGTATTTGGTCTTGACAGATACTTCCGCGTAAGCCTGCAAAGCAGACTGTTGAGACATTCCGTGTCAATGTCAAGCCCCTTTGCATTTCTGGGAAGTTCATACGTCTCATGGCAAAGCACAGCGGCGTAGACTTTGTCCAGTCTCAGGATTGTCCTTAAATACATTCTATCCTCGCTGCTCAGATTCTCGTTTGCCGTGATCAGAATGCCAATCTTCTTTTTCAGCATTCCCCACATTCCTTTAATGTCCGCCACTGCGTCAATGATCGCAGGGTCAAAGTATGCGGAGGGCAGTCCCAGTTGCGTCCGAATCCCGCTGTGGCGCATTTCGCCCATGATATCATAGGCAGGAGTCAGCCTGCCGAGACTTTTAATGCCGGCATATCTTTTGTAGGTATGATTCTTGACCTTATTGTAGTCCAAAGCGATCCCCCTTAAAAACGCCATCGTCTCCTCTGGCAAGGGTTCACTGTACTGCCATATGGTCTTTGTCAGCGTACCTCCCACGATATCCTCCTAAATTCTCTGTTACTTTGCAAAAAATTATGGTACAAACACCATTTTTCAGATATAAATAATTATAGCAATGCTCTTATCTCATTTTCGCAGATTCAAATAGTCTGAGAAAATCCCCCCAAAGTTGATGCACTACAGGATTTCTTAGCCTGCCTGACCATGAACTTGACCCCAAATTCTCTCATGAAGCCTTGCCATTCCCTGCCGCTTGGTTTCCATGGACGGATGCACATAGCGGCGCAAGGTCATCTGTACATCGGCGTGTCCTAGAATCTCGCTCAGGCTCTTTACGTCCATTCCGCCTTCTACGCAGTTTGTCGCAAAAGTATGCCTGAGGATATGGAAATTTTTATTTTCCACCCCCGCCTCACGGAGCAGCTTCTTATAGCGATATTGCAGCGTTCGGGGTTCGAGCGGTTTATCACCGCCAAAGATGTATTCTTTGCCGTCCTGAAACTGTTCAAGCAGTGCTATCACACTGTTAGACAGTGGGATTTCCCGGTGGGAACACGCGCTTTTGGGGACAGACACCACTAGGGCAGTCCGTGTTCTCTGTCCCTCAACAGGAAGTCGCTGTACCGTTCTGACGACTGACATGATCCCATTTTCAAAATCAATATCCGACCATTTCAGTGCGCAGAGTTCTCCCAGTCTGAGTCCCGTCAACAAACTTAACAGCACCGCAAATTTAAAGCGATCCATCTCCTGATACAGTACGCTTGCCAGCTTTTGCTGTTCACTGCGGGCAAGGACTGCGACTGTTTTTTTCACTGAACCCAACGCCGGTTTTTTGAGCGGCGGGATTGTTATAGCATACTGTGCTGATGCAAATTTTAAGATTCGGTTCAAAATACTATAAATGCTCATCTGCATACTCTCTGACAGGGTATTGGGGATTCTGCCGGACACGCAGGCATACGTCAGTTCTGAAAGCACAGTCTCTTGAAAAAGCGGCTGAATATGGGTATGATAAACGGTATTGTATTTAATATAGGTAGAAAGCTTTCTCTGCCCCTTAACGGATTCAAGCCATTTCTGCGCCACATCTCCAAACATAATCTTGGCTGCACCGAGCTGTTTTTCCGCCGCTGTCCCCTCCTGCGACAGACTTTTTTGTGCGCTCAGCCTCGCACGCACTTCAGAATAGGAATGCCCATAGACAGACTGATAGACCGTCCTTTTTCGCTCCTTACTGTAAACCGCAAAACGTCCTTCCCAGCGGCCATCTTTTCGTTTCCTGATATTTTCTCCATGTCTTGCCATATCAATTACCCCTCTTCATTCGTATGATTTTTGACCCCGAATCTGACCATGAAACACGCCGGAAAGCTCATGCCGTGCCCAATTATTGCTTCATTTACCACTAATTTTTCCTGCAAATATAAAAAAATCCTGATTTTTGGAAAAAAGAATTGTCACAGGGGTTAAAAAGTGTTATACTATTACCGATATAGATTACATATTAGCAACATACTTTTTTATATTTCGCAGACTATTTGAATCTGCGAATTTTATTTGCAAAAAACAGGCCGTTTCTATACGCTCGAAAATAAAAAAATCTGAAGCAAATGATGGATCTTCCATATTTGCATCAGATTTTATTATGTTAGCAAATGATTCGTATATAAATTTTAAACTAGTATACAGTATCATAGGCGCACCATAAAATCAAGTGAACTACCAATATACAACAAGCAGCACATAAGCTGTAAATTAATACACTGATACAACTTTTACTGGATTTTTTATCACGGCCATGATAGAATATAGAACAGAGGTGAGGGTCGTGGAGACGAAAGAAAAACAATTTGGCATCAGTTTACTCTTAATACTGTCCATTTTTCTTGGAATTTGTTTTGGCAGTGCCAATAGGGATTTCTCTTATATACAGAAACACATGCCCCATACTGCGCGGCACGAGTTTTCACAAAATAAAACAATCAGCTACAATGCAAACGATGGCGTTGCAAGTTCGGCAGAGATGCTTGAAGCACGCAGCGCCATAGAACTGATCAACGATACTGTACGGCATTCAACCGGCAAAAACAGCAGGTCTCTGGCTCGGCTGCTTTTGCTGGTTATTGTTGTTGTGATTTTCAGCACTTCTTATTTCATCGTGGCGGTAAAATGGACGCATATTCCAATCTTGCGCAAGAAAGCCATCGAGTTAAATTATATCCACAACAAGGACGGCAAAAAATAAATACGGTAGAACTCCATTTGGATTTTACAATATATTGAAACCTGTGTATCGCAGAGGTTTTTTTGGCGTACAGTATCTGTTGCCAGTCATGAAAAATTTGAATGATAGGAGGTGAAAATGATGGAAGAATTGGCAAATGAGCTTGTCGAGCAGCTAGAATGTGTGGCGGTGTTCACCGTAACTATCGGCGGCTGGGAAATTCCAATTTACGAATCGACAGTGATCACATGGGTGATTGTGCTGCTCGTACTGCTGCTCTCTTTATTTCTGACAAGGAACCTACAGGTGCAGCCGACCGGAAAGCGCCAGCTCTTTGCGGAAATGCTTGTGACAAAAATTGAAGGCTTTATCACGGACATGGTTGGAGAGGAAGCAAAAGGATATGTACCGTATCTGAGTACCGTGTTGATTTATCTGGCTTTTGCGAATCTGATTGGTTTGTTTGGCGTCAAACCGCCGACAAAGGATTTGAATGTCACGGCGGCACTGGCGTTGATGAGTATTGTGCTCGTGCAGTATGCGAGCATACACAGCAAGGGCGCAGGCGGATGGCTCAAAAGCTTTAAAGAGCCGATAGCGATCGTGACGCCGATCAACATCCTTGAACTATTCATCAAACCGCTGTCGCTGTGTATGCGATTGTTCGGAAACGTACTTGGCGCTTTTGTCATCATGGAGTTGATTAAGATTCTGGTGCCGGCTGTCGCGCCGGTTCCCTTCAGCCTTTACTTCGACATTTTCGACGGGCTGATACAGGCATACGTGTTCGTGTTCCTGACATCGCTCTACTTCAGAGAAGCAGTCGAATAAACATTCGTTAATCTAAGGCAAACGAAAACAACTGAATATTGATAAAATAAACATATTTTGATTAAATACGCCGTATGTCCTTACGGCGGAATGGAGGTAAATTATGGGTGTAGCAATTGGAGCAGGCATTGCAGCGTTGGCAGGTATTGGAGCGGGAATTGGAATTGGAATCGCTTCTGGCAAGGCAGTTGAGGCGGTGGCAAGACAGCCGGAGGCTGACGGAAAGATCACAAAGCTTCTGCTGCTCGGCGGCGCGCTTGCCGAGGCAACGGCGATATACGGGTTTGTTGTGGCGATTTTTATTATCATGCTTGTGAAATAAGCGGCTGGGAGGTACATTATGTTAAAACTGGATATAAATCTTGTTTTTACCGTAATTAATCTGCTGATTTTGTACTTTATTGTGAGCAAATTCCTATTCAAGCCGGTGAAAGACATACTGGCAAAAAGGCAGGAGGAGATTGACAAGCAGTATGCAGAGGCAGAGGAAGCCAAATCACAGGCAGGTGCGCTGCGACAGCAGTATGAAGCCTGCGTGAAGGGAATTGAAGAAGAAAAAACGGCGGCAGTCAGCAAGGCGCGCGAAAAAGCCGACGAGGAATATGGAAGAATCGTGGCGGAAGCCAAATCGGAGGCTCAGAAAATTGTGTCCGACGCCAAGAGAAAGGCACAGGGCGAGCAGGAACGCAGTATCAGGCAGGCACAGGAAGAGATTGCCGGGCTTGTCATGGAAGCCGCGGCGCGCGTGGTTGCCTCGGGACAAGGACAGGCCGCGGACAGGGAACTTTATAACCAATTTTTAGCAAAGACGGGTGAACAACGGTGATAAATACGGTATCAGAGTATGCAAAAACAATGCGGAAGCTGGGGATCGCGGAAAATATCGTATTCCGCACGGAGGATATTTTAAAATCAGTGCCGCAGATACAGGAGGATTTCGAAAATCCTACCGTGGCGCTCGAGAAAAAGCATCATGTGATTGACATGGTGTTTCCCAGTGAAATCCGTGATTTCTTAAAACTATTATGCGACAATGGCGATATGCAGCACTGGGGGGAAATCTTAAAAGAACGCCGAAACACTGTCACGGAGAAAAAAGACGGTTTTTCGGTAAAATTAAGATATGTGACGGCGCCAGATGCAGCACAGCTCAAAGGGATTCAAGCGTTTGTGCAGAAACAGTACAAGGACAGCGGCGAGATTTCCTTTGAGATGGAGGCGGACGCTTCGATCGGGGGCGGCTTTATCCTCGAGGCGGGAAACGAGGTCTATGACTGGAGTACCAAAGGACGTTTACAGCAGTTTCAGGAGCGCTTCTCTAATACAGGCGCCCAGACGGCGGCAAGCACCGAGAACATTATTTCGATACTGCGCGCCGAGATCGAGAATTTTGAGCTGGAAGCACAGGATAAGGAAATTGGCACCGTGAGCTGGGTAGGTGACGGCATTGCCAATATTGATGGGATTGATCACGCGGCATATGGCGAGATTATCGTTTTTGACTGCGGTGTCAAAGGAATGGTGCAGGATATCCGGCGCGACGAAATCGGCTGTATCCTGTTTGGCCGCGACGTGGAAATCCGCGAAGGCTCGGGGGCGGCGCGGACAGGCAAACGCGCAGGCGTTCCAGTGGGCGACGGCTTTCTTGGCAGGGTGATTGACGCGCTCGGCGCACCGATTGACGGCGCGGGCGCCATCAAAGAGGAGGGCTATATGCCTGTGGAGCAGCCCGCACCCACGATCATTGACAGAAAATCCGTAAGTGTTCCCCTTGAAACGGGAATTTTGGCGATTGACTCCATGTTTCCGATCGGACGCGGACAGCGCGAGCTTATCATCGGCGACCGCCAGACGGGAAAAACATCGCTTGCCATCGACACCATTTTGAACCAGAAGGGCAAGGACGTGGTTTGTATTTATGTGGCAATCGGGCAGAAGGCATCGACGATTGCGAAGCTGGTAAACACCCTGAAAAGCAATGACGCAATGGACTACACTGTCATTGTGTCTGCTACAGCAAGTGACCCGGCGCCCCTTCAGTATATTGCGCCCTACTCTGGGACGGCGCTTGCAGAATATTTTATGCACAAGGGCAGGGACGTGCTGATTGTATATGATGACTTGTCAAAGCACGCAGTTGCGTACCGTGCACTCTCCCTTTTGCTGGAGCGCTCGCCGGGGCGCGAGGCTTATCCGGGCGATGTATTTTATTTACATTCCAGACTGCTCGAGCGTTCGGCGCGTCTTAGCGACGAGAAGGGCGGCGGCTCGATTACGGCGCTTCCAATCATTGAAACGCAGGCGGGCGATGTATCCGCATATATTCCTACCAATGTGATCTCTATTACAGACGGACAGATTTTCCTTGAGAGCGACTTGTTCTTCTCTGGAATGCGTCCGGCTGTAAACGTGGGACTTTCCGTGTCGCGCGTGGGCGGCGCCGCCCAGACCAAGGCAATGAAAAAAGTGGCGGGCAGTATCCGTATTGACCTTGCCCAGTTTCGTGAGATGGAAGTGTTCACGCAGTTTGCCTCCGATCTCGACAGCGCCACGAAGGAACAGCTTATGCACGGTCATGTGCTGATGGAACTGTTAAAACAGCCCTTGTGCCGCCCGCTCAGCATGGCGGAGCAGGTCATTACGCTCAGCGCGGCAAATGCAAAGATCATGCTCTCCATACCGATTCAAAAGGTAAAGGATTTCCAAATGAAGCTGTTGGCATATATGAAAGAAACGCATTCAGGACTTATGAGAAAGCTCGAAACAACCGGCGTGCTGGACGATGAACTGAATCAGGAGATTGTCAATGCGGCGCTTGAATTTAAGAAAAACTATGAATCGTAGCGGGGGTGCAGAAAATGGCTAGTACACGGGAAATACAAATCCGCCGGAAAAGTATTCAGGATACCATGAAGATCACGAATGCCATGTATATGATTTCCTCCACAAAGCTGCGCAAGGCGCGGGCAAATCTGGAGGAGACAGAGCCTTACTTTTTCACACTGCAATCGCTTGTCACCAACATCATGCAGCGCCTGCCCGATATTGAACATGAGTTCTTTGGCGAGCGGACGAACAAGAAGCCGGAGGACAAGGTAAGGGGATATATCGTGATCTCGGCGGACAAAGGTCTGGCGGGGGCATACAACCATAACATATTAAAGTTTGCGCAGGACCAGATCAGTCAGTGGAAACACTACAAGCTGTTCGTTGTCGGCAGGGCGGGAAGGCATTACCTGAGAAACAGAGGCATACCGCTCGCGCGCCACTTCCACTATGCCGCGCAGAACCCTTCACTGCACCGCGCGCGCATTATCAGCGAGACAGTCATGGAACAGTACCGCTCTGGAGAACTTGACGAGATTTACATTATTTATACCTATATGAAAAACAGCATGACAACGGAGACGAAAATGACGCGGCTTCTCCCATTTTTGCCTGAAAATTTTAAGCAGGACGGCGTGGAGAGCGTACAGCCATGGGAGGGGGATGACAATGGAATGTTCCACGGCGAGCTGCTGCTAAAGCCGTCCCCGAATGCCGTGCTTGACAACATTCTTCCAGACTGCGTGATGGGGTATATTTACGGCGCGCTCATCGAAGCGTTTTGCAGTGAACAGAGTGCCCGTATGATGGCTATGGAAGCCGCCAACAAGAGCGCCGCGGAGATGATTCATGACCTGTCGATCGAGTACAACAGGGTGCGCCAAGCGATGATTACACAGGAGATTACCGAGGTAATCTCAGGCGCGAAGGCGCAGAAGAAAAAGAAGAAGGCGAAGAAAAAGGAGGAAAAATAACGTTGGATAAGGAAACGTGGAATAAGGGAAAAATCATACAAGTCATGGGACCTGTCGTAGACGTTGCATTTGAGGACAATGAGCTTCCTTATATTAAAGATGCCTTAGAAGTTACCTGCGAGGGAAAACGCCTCGTGATGGAGGTGGCACAGCATATTGGCGACAATACGGTGCGCTGCATCATGCTGGCGGCAAGCGAGGGACTTTGCAGGGACATGGAAGTGACCGCTACGGGCAAGGGAATACAGGTTCCAGTAGGGAAAAAGACACTGGGAAGGCTGTTTAACGTACTGGGCGAACCTGTTGACGGCGGCGAGCCGCTTGACAGCGAGCCGCACTGGGTCATCCACCGAGAACCGCCGCATTTCGAGGAGCAGAGTCCTGTCGTGGAGATGCTGGAAACCGGAATCAAGGTGATTGATCTGCTCGCGCCCTATGCCAAGGGCGGGAAAATTGGTCTGTTCGGCGGTGCGGGCGTCGGCAAGACTGTGCTGATACAGGAATTAATCAGAAATATTGCGACTGAGCATGGCGGCTATTCGATTTTTACGGGCGTCGGCGAACGCTCAAGAGAAGGCAACGACCTCTGGTCTGAAATGAAGGAATCCGGGGTTTTGGAGAAAACGGCGCTTGTGTTCGGACAGATGAATGAGCCGCCCGGCGCGCGTATGAGGGTTGCGGAGACGGGGCTTACAATGGCGGAATATTTCCGCGATGAGGAACACCAGAACGTGCTATTGTTTATTGACAACATTTTCCGTTTTGTGCAGGCGGGCAGCGAGGTTTCCGCGCTGTTGGGCCGTATGCCGTCCGCGGTAGGATACCAGCCGACGCTTGCCACGGAAGTCGGTGAGCTACAGGAGCGCATCGCGTCCACGGACAAGGGAAGCGTGACCTCCGTGCAGGCAGTATATGTGCCGGCAGACGACCTTACTGACCCAGCGCCCGCGACAACGTTTGCACACTTGGACGCAACGACAGTGCTCTCACGAAAAATTGTTGAGCAGGGGATTTATCCCGCCGTTGACCCACTAGAATCCTCCTCGCGAATCCTAGAGGCGGAGGTTGTGGGAAAGGAACATTACGAAACGGCAAGGGCAGTTCAGGAAATGCTTCAAAAATACAGGGAGTTACAGGACATTATTGCAATTCTGGGCATGGAGGAGCTCTCAGACGAGGACAAGATTACCGTGTACCGCGCAAGAAAAGTGCAACGGTTTTTGTCACAGCCATTCCATGTGGCGGAGAATTTTACCGGCATCAAAGGAAAATACGTTCCCATTGCCGAGACAATCCGCGGCTTCAAGGCGATTATAAGCGGAGAGATGGATGACTACCCGGAGGCGGCTTTCTTCAATGTCGGCACGTTGGATGAGGTGATTGAGAAGTCGCTGAGACTGCTACAATCGCAACAATCATAAGCCTCTGGTGTCTGTAAAAATATGGAGGATTGATATGGGTACATTTGACTTGAAAATACTGGCGACCAACAAGGTGTTCTATGATGGAAAAAGCAAAATGCTTGTCGTACCCGCGCTCGACGGAGAGCTTGCAGTGATGGCAGACCATCAGAATATGGTAGTTGCCACGACAATTGGCGACATACGGTTTCAAGATGACCAAAGTGACGAATGGCACACGGCAGTTGTCGGCATCGGCTTTGTACATATTGCCAACAACCGCGTGACAATGCTTGTGGACACGGCAGAGCGGCCGGAGGACATTGACGAGGTGCGCGCTCGCGAGGCATACGAACGCGCGCTCGAACAATTACAACAAAAACAGAGTATTCAGGAGTACCATGTGTCACAGGCATCACTTGCAAGGGCAATGCACCGCCTGAAAAAGGGCACAAGAAAGATCGTCGATTAGCAAAATGGCACCGCTTTTTGTAGCGGTGCCATTTTTGATACAGCGATGACAGATTTCTTGTGATCGGTTGTCAAAAAGAGCTTCTTGTCAGGTCCTGCACCCACTTATATTTGCGAAAGCGCGCCATCACCCACGGGATTTTTCCCACCTCGTCAAGGCAGGTGCAGGCATAGACCGCAAGGGGCGACCAGTGCAGCCAAAACGCGCCGGCAAGCGCCAGCGGAATCGCGATAAACCACATACACACAATCAGGCTGTACATGTCAAACAGCGTGTCCCCGCCGCCGTCGAGCACCCCGTTGATCGTGACGGTATTGACGCAGCGCCCGATCATATAAACAGCCATAATCACCATCATTCCGGTGAGATATCCTCTTGCCTCGTCTGTCAAAATCACCATTCGCACGACAAATGGCGTCACCGCAAGCACAAGTGCAGTGGACAGAAAGCCGATCACATACGAAATGTTCTTGAGCTTTATGCCATACGCTTTTCCCCGGTCAAGGCGCCCTGCCCCCAGTTCATTTCCGACCATAATACCGGCGGCGCTGCCGATGCCGTTACACATACAGCAGATCAAATCCCGGACAACCGCAGCCACAGAGTTCGCCGCAGCGGCATTCGTTCCCATATGCCCCATGATCGCAGTGTATGATGTAAAACCGATTCCCCAGCACAGTGAACCGCCCATGAGCGGCAGACACTGCCTGACAAAGTCTGTTTTGAGCTGCTTTGGCTGTCTCATAAAGCGTTTGAGCGCCGGGCGAATATGAGCATCTTGCGCCGACACTGCCACGCAGAGCACCAGCTCAATGACACGTGAGAGCGTGGTTGCAAGCGCTGCACCTCTCGCCTGCATTCTCGGCGCGCCAAACAGTCCAAAAATAAACACCGCATTCAAACAAATGTTTAGTATCACCGCACAGCAGCTAATCAAGGCGCCCGGCTTGATATGCTCTGACACTTTCATTGTCGTCAGATAGCACTGCGATACTCCTGTGAGCAGGTAGGACCAACCCGCGATGCGCAAATAGGCGCTGCCAATCGAAATCAGCGCCTCATCCTTGGCAAAAATATGCATGAGCTGCTCCGGCATCAGCTCACACGCCAGAAAAAACAGAATCGACACGACGCCGCAGAACCGAAGCATCAGATTAAACAAATCCTCCAGCGTGCGCCTGTCCCCTTTTCCCCAGTACTGTGCGCCGAGAATGGCCCCCGCTGCTGTCGCCGCCGAGAGGAACATATTCTGGACAAACTGGATTTGCGTCGCTAGGGAGACGGCTGTCATCTCATCCTGTGCAACCTTTCCGAGCATCAGCGCATCGCCCGCCGCGACCGAAGCGAGCATCAGGCTCTGGAGCGCGATCGGGAAGGCAAGTCTTGCCAGATTTCTGTAAAATTCTTTTTTGTGAATAAATTCCTTGTGATTGTTCTCTTTCATCGTTGTCCCCCCATGCTGCCTTGTTCGGCAGAATTTCGTATATTTATTTTTTATCCGGCTTCTTACATGGGCTTTTGATTTTTGCGGAGTCTGTCTACTATCCATGCAATTCTTTTTTCCCGCCCGGCATCTGTCTTTGCGTCCAGATAAGCACGTGTGTAGGTTTTCTTTACGGACAGGGACATCGCCTGAAAATTCGTGAAGGCTGGCTCGTATTCTCTCAGCAATTTACTTAAAGCTGCTATCTGTTCCTCGGTAATCTCCACGGAATTTACCGCATTCCATTGGCCGTTTTGCTTTGCCTCCTCTATTTTCTTTCTGCCAAAATCCGTCATGCAGCCCCGCTCCTCAAGCTTTTGGGCAAGCGCCTTATTTTTTTCAGACCACTTACTCTTCTCCCTGCGCATGGAAAAATATTTTATGTACGTCTTGTCATCAATGCTTTTCATCTGCCCGTCAATCCACCCAAAGCAGAGTGCCTCCTCTAATGCCTCTGCGGCTTTGATGGTTTTGGGCCCGCCAGCTTTGCCAAACAAAAGCCAGACGCCGTCGGTGGACAGACAGTGCTCCGAAAGCCATTTTCTAAATTCTTCCCTGCCGGCAAATTCTAATATGTCACTCATTGCTGCTCCTTTCTGCCTCTGCCATCTTTGGCAACTACACACTTCAAAAAAGAGGAGTCCCGCAGGCTCCCCCCTAATCGCAATGTTCTGCAACGCGCTCATTAAAAATTATCTTACTTTACTCCTCTCCATATGTCAAACAAATTTTATATAATTTTTCCTAATTATTACCAAGCCGCCCTTGAAGGCTCAAATGATTTTTTACATGATTCTGCTGGGTCATACCCGCTGTGCAATCACCTTGTCCACCAGTCCAAATTGCAGCGCTTCCTCGGCGGACAGATAGTTGTCGCGCTCCGTGGCAAGCGCAATTTCTTCGATGGATTTGCCTGTATTTTCTGCAAGAATGCGGTTTAGCCGCTGTTTGCTTTGCTGCATATGGTCGGACATAATCTTGATGTCGGTCGCCTGCCCTTGGATACCGTTTCCGTGTATCGCGGGCTGGTGAATCATAATCTCTGCATTGGAGAGTGCAAACCGCTTGCCCTTTGCCCCGCCCGCGAGCAAAAAGGCGCCAAAACTAGCCGCAAGCCCGACACAAATCGTAGACACATCACACTTGATATACTGCATGGTGTCATAGATGGCAAAGCCTGCGGTGACAGACCCGCCGGGGCTGTTGATATAGAGCTGTATATCCTTCTCCGGGTCCTCTCCCTCAAGGTGGAGAAGCTGCGCCACCACCAGACCTGCCGAGGTATTGCTTACCTCCTCCCCGAGAAAGATAATGCGGTCTGACAAAAGTCTCGAAAAAATATCATAGCTTCGCTCGCCTCTGCTGGTCTGCTCAATCACATATGGAATCATACTCATGCTGCCATCATGCCTCCTTTTCTATAAATACAATTTGTAATACTATTCTGTCTGGGATAAAATACGCCTTTTCTGCGGTATGCCTGCGGCGTACACTGATAGTACCTGCCAAATGCCAGCGTAAATGCCTGCTGTGAATTATACCGCGCCTCATAGGCAATCTCAACAATCGGTTTGCGGGTTTCTACAAGCTTCAGCGCAGCCTGTGTCAGCCGCTGCCCCTGAATATATTTGTAAATCGTGCAGCCTGTCTGATCTGCAAAAGTGCGTGCCATATAAAATTTGGAATAATTTAGTTCCTTTGCGATTTGGTCGAGCGGCAAATCTTCTTCTATATGCTCATCAATATAAGAAACAATTTTTTCAATCATGGATTGTTCATTCATCAGCGTTTTCCTCTCTCTCCTGTCATTTTTTATAGATAGTATAGCACAGCTTTGGCGTTTCGTCTTAATAGAAATTGCGGTGTTTGTTTGTTGATTTTATGGCGAGCGCTTTAAAGTCGCTGTATATTATGTTATGATAAACATATACTAGGGTACTGGCTATCTGTCATTTATGGTAAAAATGCTGAATTTTTCGTCAGATTTTAAGACGGAGGAAAAAGGTGCAGCCACCACTATGCCTGCGTTTGTGAAGTGGCACTCTCCAAAAATATTCAGCGTCAAACTATTCCAAATTTCATTTTCGTTGCGCATGACAGCCCTAAAGAACCTGCAAAACACAAAGGAGGATACATGGCAAAAAAGACACAGACTAACACTAATGAAGTAATCCCTGTTAACACGAAAGCAAAGGATACCTTTTTTAAGAAGGTATACGAGAAGGAGGAGCGGCAGCGCGCACTGGCAGCCTTTCTGCTGGGCATCAGCAGTGAAAAAATATCTACGGCGACGGTGCGGCCTGTACTATTTGGCAACAAGGAAAACGACTTCGCCTGTATGTGCGATGATGTGGTCTATATCTTGACCGAAGAACAATCCTCCGGCTCGCCAAACCTCCCTTACCGCCTTCTTGAATACGCCACCACTGGACTGCGCTCTATGGTGGACAGTGAACAGCTCCTCTATGGCAGAAAGCGCGTATATTTCCCAATCCCAAAGCTCTATGTGCTACAGGTTGGTCTGGAGGCAAAGGCTGCAAACCTGCCTGAACAAGTTCAATACGATATCCGCCTGAGCGATTCATTCCTGTCAGCTGCTGAAAAGTATGGGGAAAATGCACCTACACCAGATCTCGAAGCTGTTGTCCATGTCTATGATTTCAGGATGACACTTGAGGAAATCTTTCACTATATCGAAGATGCTGTCCTGCCTGACCGCTTTGCAGCCTATGACAATGACATGCGGAATTATGCGCTGGTGGCAAACGGAATTACTTATATGCAGCGATGCGGACGGCATGACGAATATCCAGTGCCCGCAAACGTAGCTACTGTTGCGGAGTTTCTAAAGCTAATGCTCGAACGAAGTATTTTTGTGGACTTATTGACAGATAAGGAGGTGTGCGACATGACAATGGCACAGTTTTCAAGAGATGATATATTGCTATACCAAGGGCTCGAGCGAGGGATTGAACAGGGGCTCGAGCGGGGCATTTGTAGTTTTATCCTTGATAAAGTTGAGGACGGAGTGGCAGAACACATTATTATACAAAAGCTGCAAAAACATTTTATGCTAGATGAGGAAACTGCAAAACGCTACTACAATACCTATGCGAAATAATGTTTCACACTGTAGAAAACGTACTTTGTCTATCGTATAAATATTTTGCAGCTAAATCCGTTTTCTGGATTATTGTAAAAGGACACATGCCAGTGATGAAAGGAGGCAATCTGCCGCACGAGCCGCACGCCCAGCCCGTGTTCTGGCAGCTTGTCCGAATGGCGCGCAAAGCGAAACGCCCGAAGCTGTTCCCGGCTGACACCGCAACCGTTGTCCGACACCTCCAGCACCGTTTGATGAAACAGAAACCGGTGCTGCTGTGTCAGGCTGATTTTAATGCTACAGCCCTGTGGATTGTGGCTGACCGCATTGTTCATTAAATTTTCTACAAGGCGCTTAATCAGTTCTACATCTCCGCTGACATACAGGGACTCAAGCGTCTCCTCAATACTGACATCAATGTCATATTTTTCATCAAAATCCCGGTTGAGCATGTCACAGATAGACTCGCGGAGTATTGCCGGAAGCAGTACTTTTTCCCGATGCCAGACACCCATGCCATAAGCAAGTTTATTGGAAGTATTAAGGTTTGTGACAAGTGTTTTGATACGGATCGCCTGCTGCTTAATCCGCTGCGCCCGCGCAGCGATCTCCACGTCTCTTTCTGCCATATGCGCCAGCTCATCGGCATAGCCGATCACCAGTGCAAGCGGTGTGCGGATATCATGTGACACGCCTGCAATCCATGATGTGCGCTGCATTTCGCGCCGGTGCGCATCACGCTTTATGATAAGGATTGGCGCCACGAGTGCCACCGCTACATTTGCAAGAAACAGCAACGGCAAGAACTCCTTAAACATATCCATCGTTTTAATACTGAAATAAAACTGATACTTCCAGACTGTTTGCCGCGGCAGTCCGACCACCAGCACCCCATCCTCCACAATACGCGTAAATACGGGATAATCCTCCAGATAAAAACGCGTAAACTGAACGATCTGGCGGACTGTATAGTGAAGCGGGAGATTCTCTGGCAAATGGTAACTCCACACCACATTTCCCGTATCCTCCATCAAAAATACAAATCCCTCGAATCGGTCAACAATGTCCATTCCCTGCTTTGACAAGCTGTATTGGACATTCGCGTCCTCCCCGACCGTCCGCTGAAGCTGCCTCGAAATCTCCCCTAATGGTATCGTTGTGAGCCCTTCGTCTGTCCTTGCAACCATCAGCGCCAGCACAACTAAATCTGCGAAAAGCAGCGCGGCAACCATCATAACTGTTATCAACAGTACTTTTACAAGTTTCTCTACTCGTTTCATTCTGATTTCTTCATTCCAAACTCTTTATTCCAAACTCTTTATTTCAAACTCTTTATTTCAATCTTTTCAACTCAATCTTTAGATCTTCATCTTCCTAGCCTACTTCAACTTATACCCCAATCCCCTCACAGTCAGAAGGTGTTCCGGCTTGGAGGGATTGTCCTCTAATTTTTCCCTGAGATGCCGTATATGAACCATGAGCGAATTTTCATAGCCATAGCTTCCATCGGGCCATAGTGTATCGCACAGCACATTCATGGAAAGAATACGTCCTCTGTTTTCACACAGCTTTTTGAGCAGCATAAACTCCTTTGCGGTGAGCATATAGTCCTCTCCGTCCACGCAGACGGTCCCTGCTCCCCAGTCCACCAACGCTTTACCGATTCGGTCTGAACCCGTTTCGTCATCAAGATTGTAGGTTCTCTTGAGCACTGCCTTTACCCGCAGCAGCAGCTCTTCCGGCAGAAAGGGCTTTGTGATGTAATCATCTGCCCCCAAGCCAAGTCCTCTCAACCGCGCATGGTCTTCATCCCGCGCAGAGAGAAAAATCACCGGAAGCCTGCTGCCCTTAATCCTTCTGATCTGCTCAAACAACGTAAAACCGTCTCCGTCTGGCAGCATCACATCGAGCAGCACAAGCTCATACTCATTTTCCTGCGTTTGCCGCAGCGCCTCCCTGCAATCTGCCGCACAGTCTACATGCTTATACCCTTCCTTGGCAAGCAATTTTCCCACCATCTGTAACAATTCTATCTCATCGTCCACCAACAGGATTCTGCACTCATACTGCATCATATGCCACCACTCCTTTTCCAGCTGCTACTATTTCCCTATTTCTACACGTGCCTGCTTCGTGTTAATCCGCATGGCACAAATATTTTTCCCTACACGCCATACTTCTACACGCGTCAGTTTCGCGTTCATCTGCATGTCGTGTACCTTTTATTCTTCCCTACACGCCATATTTCTACATGCGTCTGATTCGTGTTAATTTCCATATTTCATGCCTTTTCTTCTCCCTACACGCCATGCATCTACACTGCCTGTTTCGTGTTAATTTTCATGTCGCGTACCTTTTCTTCTTCCCTACGCCCTCCATGCGTCCTCCAGCTCGCTAGCCTAATTCACTTTGGCACCCGCGTTAATATAGAAGATATCGTATCACGCAGTTTATGCAGCGTCAAGAACATACACGCAATACAGTGTGGAGCCAACGCAAATTTAAGGTTATCATAAGGTAAACATCATACTGTCTTAAAGAAATCCTTCTATAGTTATCAATACAGACAGCACACTGCACGCTAAAATACAACAAATTTAAGCCGCCCTGAGGCGGTATGGAGGATTTTTATGACGACAAACATTATCGAAACCCACAGTCTGACAAAAGGCACCGGCAGCCAGATGCGCGTAAACCACCTTGACCTGCGCGTCCCAGAGGGCTGTGTCTATGGATTTCTTGGGCCAAACGGCGCCGGCAAGACCACCACTCTCAAACTACTTCTCGGACTGCTCAGGCCCACCGATGGCACGATCACGCTACTCGGACAGAAAATGACAGACAAAAACAGACTCGCAATCCTAAAGCACACTGGCAGCCTCATAGAAAGTCCCAGCTTCTACGGCCATCTCACAGGACTAGAAAACCTACAGATTATCGCCAAACTGAAAAAAGTCCCTGCTGGCGAAATTACAAATGTGCTCCAGACTGTGCGCCTTTATGAGCAAAAGGACAAGAAGGTCAAACAGTATTCCCTTGGCATGAAACAGCGCCTTGGCATCGCAATGGCGCTGCTTGGCAATCCGCGCCTGCTGATTCTCGATGAACCGACCAATGGACTTGACCCTGCCGGCATTCAGGAAATTCGGGAATTTATCAAGAATCTGCCCGTTCTTCGCCAGATCACCGTCGTTGTCTCCAGCCACCTTCTGAGTGAGATGGAGCAGATGGCGGATATGGTCGGCATTATCAACCATGGCGCGCTTATTTTTCAGGGAAGCATGGCAGCGCTTGAAGCGCAGGGCGAGAGCCTTGAAGAAGTATTTCTCAAACTGACAGGAGGCGGGGATAGTTTATGATGAACGGTTTATCACTAGAACTACTAAAGACAAAGCGGCGCGGTATCTGGCTGGTGTTTGCGGCACTTCTCGGAACGATTGTACTCTGGGGCAGCGCCAATGTCAGCGATGCGCGTTTTCTAAAATTCGGCTGGCGCATGGTGCTCTATGATCTGCCGATTCTGAACGCTATTTTGATTCCGACAGGCATTGCTGTCTTTGCCAGCAGAATCATTGACATGGAACACAAAGGCAATACATGGAAACTGCTCGAGACACTCGAAGGCAAATTTGAACTCTATCTCGCCAAAGTATTGTACGGCTTGATTGCCGTTCTGCTCTTTAGCATCGCAGAGCTGCTTCTTTTCGCAGTAATCGGACTTGTGGTTGGATTTGAGGGAACGCCCGATTTGTGGGCGTTTGGGCTGTCTTTTGTACAGACCTTTGCGATCACCTTGAACCTGTATCTACTGCAAATGCTCCTCTCACTGCTCTTTGCCAATCAGGCAGTCGCCTTGTGCGTCGGACTGTGCGGCAGCATGGCTGGCCTTTTCCTGATGTATGTGCCGTGGCCGATTTTGAAAAATATCGTGCCGTGGGGACACTACGGCGCAGCAATGTTTGTCAGCATGGACTGGAATAAAGCGCAGGGTATCCAAGGCTTTTATTATGTCCATCAAGAAAACGGCATATTCTTTTTTGTCATCGGCTGGTTCGTATTTTTGTTCGCAGGCGGCTGGTATGCGTTCAAAAACATGGATACCGACGGTTGTCACTTGGCATTCAGACGGCCTGCCGCCACTGCGCAAACCACCAGTCACCATGCCCCGCTTTCCGGCAAACCGCCAGCAAGCTCTCCACTGCCTGTTGAACTGCTGAAAATAAAGCGTTCTCCCATCTGGATTGCGTTCATTGTCCTGCCGCTGATCTCCGCGTTCATCGGCACGGGAAATTATCTGAACAACCTCGAGGTCCTGACAAGCACATGGCATTCACTCTGGACACAGCACGCACTGTTTTTCTGTTACTTTTTCATGCCGCCGCTCGTCGGCGTCTACGCAAGCTACTTGTGGCGGCTAGAGCACAATGGCACCAACTGGAACATGGTGTTGACCACGACGCCTGTCTGGCGGCTGGTATGGAACAAAATACTCCTGTGCACGGTCATTACTTTTTGCACACTCGGCTGGCTGTGCGTCCTCTACCTCCTCTGCGGCCTGTTCGCGGGCATTACAGAGCCGGTTCCAGCTTCGCTGCTTGAATGGCTGGCGTGCGGTGTCCTTGGCGGCACTGCGGTCTGTGCGGCACAGTGTTTTCTCTCCCTTGTCATTCGAAGCTTTGCCGTTCCGATCGGCATGGCGCTCATCGGCGGCATTGGCGGTCTCCTCTTTACCAGCAAAGGACTTTATTACCTGCTTCCGTACTCACTCATGAGCATGGGTATGCGCGCAAACAATCCCAGTATTCAAGTGAATCTGGCACAATTTGCGGGCTGGTCTGTGATGTTTATCGTGTTATTTTACCTGCTGAGTGTATGGTATATCAAATGCCATGATGTCCGAACACAGGCGTGAAAACACTTTTTGCTGAATGCTGCAAAAATGCAGCATTCAGTCTTTTAAAATTTTTGGTCAACCCACACTGCTGCCGCATACAGACCGATGCCAAGCACTGCCGCCAACAGCAGGCTGCCGCAAATCCGTTTCACGCCAACGATCGTCAGCACCAGCAGAATCAACGAGGTTTCAATTCGTTTCTGCCTGTCCATACAATCCCTCCTGTACAAATCTCTGATTTGCATTCATCATCATCTTGCGATATTCCCGATACGACTTACTCAGCCTGCACATTGCCGGAAGAAAGACTTCATAATAACCGCTCGCACTGATGAACTGCTTTAATTCCTGTTCCAGACGAAATGCGTTTGACGATTGATATGCCTCTGATGCCTTATATTTCATATATGCCTCAATCGCCTCACGGTTTTCCGCCAGAAAACGTTCCATGTCACCATATGCGCTCTTCACCTTCGCATCTACTTCTTCCATGATTGTATCGTCATATGCCGCTGTCACTTCACAGTAATACGCCTGCAAATCCGCCGGAAGCTCCAAATGAACGCGGTCCAGAAAATCAAGAATTGTCTCAAATGCTTCTTGCTGCTCCTGCGTCTCGACGGGTTCATTGAGATAGGGGGCAAAATGCTGGCAGATATAGTTCCCATAGTACCCCGGAAACGCCTCTTGCAATCGCACCAAGACAGACTGTTTGTTTTGGAGCTGCCGCAATTTCTCCTGCACCAAATCCCAGTCCTGTGTGCTTGACAGCTCTTGCAGCAATTGCCGCTTCTCCTGCATCACAGCGATCTCCATGCGCTTTCGGTCCGAGATTGCTTTCAGGGCAGCATTTCCCATTTCCTGCTGAACCGACAATATTTTCTGAAGCTCAGCCGCCGATATCCCCAGCCCTCTCAGCACCGAAATCTTTTTAAGCCGTTCGATATCCGCATCAGAGAAATCCCGATATCCATTTTGCTGCACAGAAGGCGCAACCAGCCCCTGCGCAATGTAGTACTCTACCGCCTTTTTGGTCAAGGCGCATGTTTTGCATACCTCATTTATAAACACGCTGTTCACCTCATTTCTTAACACCCATCATAAACCCACCCCCAAGGGGATAGTCAAGCATCAGATTATAAACAGTACCATTGATTTTCTCTCCGTTCTGTTCTAAAATAGATTTTAAAAATTGATCAAAGGAGAAAACCCATGAAACAAGCCATCTTTTTCCCGGGAATCGGGTACCACTGCGACAAGCCCTTGTTCTATTACGGCACAAAGCTCTGCCGACAAGCACAATACGAGATACACCAGCTGAGCTACACCAACCTGAGCCGCTCCATTCCAGAGGCATCCAAGCAGGCATACGCACAGACCGAGGCGCAGCTTGCACATGTCAACTGGGACTCCTGCGATGAGATTTTGTTTGTCTCCAAGAGTCTTGGCACGGCTGTCGCGGCAGCGTATGCGAAGCGCCACCACATTTCCTGCCGCAATATCTACTATACGCCGCTTGCAGAGACCTTTGACTTTGCGCCGCAGCCGGGCATCGTGTTTCACGGCACAAGCGACCCTTGGGCGGAGACTGCCGTAATCAAAGAAAAATGCCGGAAATACAGCCTGCCGCTCCACATTATCGAACATACGAATCACTCTCTTGAAGTACAAGCTCATGACCTGTCAGACCGCACTGTACCAAACAAAAACCATACAGTCCTTCAAAATCTGCGCATCTTAGAGGAAGTCATGGCATTCTCTGAGATGTACATCACCCACGAGCTCTATTTCAGACCGCTCTGCGAAAAAGAGCTCTGCCGCAGCTTGTTTGCCAGCTTTATCCGCCGCCAGCAGGTTGTGAAATGCTGGCGCAGGGAACATGACCAGTGGGTCATCAAGGACGCGCCGTTTATCGACGACTGGTCTGAGGAAGATTATCAATTTCTCCTCCAATGCCTGAAAAACACAATTCAGACAGGCGGTTTCGTCTATGGGGCATTTTGCGGCAAAATGCCAAATGCCACGCTCAAAGGTTTTGTCTCTGTCGAGTCAGCATTTCTTGGCAGCGCGCAGCAGTATCTCGACCTCTCCTGCATTCACGTATCCGAAGATCAGCGCGGCAAAGGCATCGGCGCCGTTTTATTCCGCGAAGCCAAAAACTGGGCAAAGAAAAAGGGCGGAAAGAAGCTCTACATCTCCGCCCACTCTGCCGTCGAGACACAAGCCTTTTATCAAATGATGGGCTGCGTCGATGCCGAGGAATACGATCCGCATCATGTCGAGGCAGAGCCTTTTGACCGCCAGTTAGAATGTATTTTATAGCAGGTTAAAACTGCTTTTTCTCCAAGACGACACAGGATATGCAGTAGGAGACATACATCAGCACCAAAGCGGCAGCCATCATCAACAGCATCAGCAGCCACTCCTCCTGCTCTGCTATGCTGTTGAGGACACTCCTGCCATTTGCCGAGTCCTCGTACAGCATGCCAATAACCCCAAAGCAAAATGCGATCATGCCGATGGATATCATTCTGGCTATCCTGCTCTTCTCCTGTCCGAATTTAATGTATATTGGATTCTCCACCGCCAGCAGCACAAATGCGATCGCGATGGCATTCAGCGTTGAAATAACATACTCCATCGGTGCTATCGCTCCCTTTGTCACCAAATGAGCGATGCCGGAAACAACCGTTACAACAATGGTTGGTATCACCGCCAGCAAAATCCCCAGCAGGTACTTTGCACGCACATAGTCCCTGCGCTTTGCTGGCAGCGTGAAAATATACGCCATACCATTGTCAAACTCGTCATAACTGTACGTGCTCAGTGACAAAAAGGAACAGAGCACTGCGGCATACCCCGGAAGAAAGAAGCTTCCTTTGACACTGATTGACATAATCAGCCCCCACACGGCCAACATGGCAAAAAACATCTTCATCTGTATAACGATCAATCGTAAGTCCTTTATCAATAAACCTTTTACTGGTCTGCTCATCTTAACTCCCTCCAACTCTATTCTCCGCTCGTCGTGAGCATTAGAATCACCTTGTCAATATCACCTCTCTCGATCACGACAGACGGAAAATTATCCTGATAAAACTGCCGTTTGTTTGTCAGACAGCTATAGCCAAAGCCCTCCTTTTTCTTTCGAAGCAGATACCGCGGGTCGAGCATGGCAAACTGCTCAAACGTCACCTTCAATAAACCATATTCATTCAACAGCACATCTGTGTCCTCATGCAGCAGCATTCTGCCGTTCTCAATCAAGTACACATCATCGCAGATACCCTCTAAATCGCTTGAAATATGTGAGCTGATGAGAATGCTGCGCCCCTCGGTCTCCATGTACTCGCGCAGAAGATTCAGAAGTTCATCCCGCGCCACGACATCAAGCCCCGCAGTCGGCTCGTCGAGTATCAAGAGTCTGGCATTGTGCGAGAGCGCTGCAAGAATTTGCAGTTTCCTCTTCATGCCGGTAGAAAATTCTTTGATTTTCTTATTGATCGGCAGCTCCATTCGTTCGCAGCCCGCCATAAACTGCTCGCGCGAGAAATCCGTGTACAGTGTATCCAGCACAGGCATCAAATCCTTGATGCGCAGATACCCGCTAAAGCCGGAATCTGCGAGCACAACGCCAATCTGCTCTCTGTCCTTGGCTGTGAGGTATTTGGCCGCTTTGCCAAATACCTCCACCGTCCCGCCTTCGATCTCAATCAACCCCAGCATTGTTTTAAATGCCGTACTTTTGCCGGCGCCGTTTCTTCCGATCAGTCCTGTGACCCGTCCTTCGGGCACCTGCAAAGAGCAATCCAGCCGAAACTTGTCATATTGTTTGACTACATTGTCCAGTCGAATCATTGTCTGCACTTCCTTTCCTTCTACCTTTAGGGTTAAGAGTCCTCGAGCACAATCTCAAACAGTGCGCGGATCTCGCTGTCGTCCATGCCACAGCTTCGCGCCTTGCGAATCGCCTGCTCAAACTCTGTCTCCACTTCTTTTTTCTTCTCCTCAAGCAGCTGCGCCTGATTGGCGCTTGCCACATAACTTCCCTTGCCATGCACCGTGATGACAAATCCTTCCGCCTCCAACTGGTCATATGCCTTCTTGACCGTGAGCGCACTGACTTTAATTTCTTTTGCCAGCGTTCTGACAGACGGAAGCAAGGTCTCCTCAATCAACTCACCCTGTATGATCTTTCCTTTGATCTGGCACACGATCTGCTCATATACAGGCTGCATTGATGAATGGTTAATAATCATATTCATAGGGTCTCAACATCCTTCTTCTCTGGTCTGATGCGCCAGATGCTCAACTATTTGTTCATGAACATTCCTCAAAGACAGTTCCCTGCCGTCTTTGATATAAACAGTATATAACAGCAACTAACTGTTGTCAACTGTTTTATACTGTTTATTTTATAAAAATACGAACGATTGTCTTTTTTGATCGCTTTTGCACAAGCGCTGGCATAGACTGAATGAATTTTGCAATAGTTCAATCTAGGACTTTGCACTGGCTGCAAAGTCCGTAAAATAACGTAATGGCAGAAATGCATCAAGCCACCACGAAGTGGTTTTGCATGGCTTGATGTCTGCAATAGGAAGCCGAAGGCTGAACTATTAATTGATTTTCGACAAACTCAGGAAACGTAGTTGCAAAAAACTTTTTTATATTTTATAATATCAATGATTGTGTCATCAAAAATCCCATAAGGAATTGCAGGAAAGTGTCAGTTATGTTTCTACAGTTCCTAAACCAAGGAAGGTAAACGAGATTATGATTTACGAGTTTGAGCCAAAAGAAGGATTCTATCTGGCTGCAGAACTTGAAAAGCACCGGAAGAAAAAACGACATGACAAGCTGGTCATGAAATGCGATGAATCGACGAACCATCAAGTAAAGATTTATAAGAGCATGTATGTCTTAAACGGGAAAATCAATCAAATCCTATATGATGCCAAACACTATTATCTGGTAATCAGCAACAATGATGTGACAATCTATCTCATATATGATACCTGCCGCATCGCCTACTGCCTGAGGACAGAGACCGACTGGAAGATTATCAGCGTGGAATTTCTCCCGCCGGCGCGCCTGACGACAGCGCCCTACAAAGATGATTCGCTCGGCCGTGTGGTCGCCTCGACGCTGACGACCATTGTGTCCTTCTGCTACACCCACGGGTTCTCCATGGTCTTTGACACGCAGCAGAACGGACAGATTCCCAAGATCTTTACTGCGATTCTCAACAAGGAATTTACCACCACGAAATTCGAACCCGAATCACAGGTTCAGCAAAAGATCACTGCCCTGCTCATGAAACAGGCAGTCCGAAAAGAGTTTGTAGAAAAATATTTATTGCAGGTGCCCAGACGCATATAAAAACGACTGCCGTTTCAGACAGTCGTTTTTATATGCACACAGGTGCCCTTTTTTATTTATGCCGCCAGATATTTCTCAACCGATGCCAGCTTCACACAGAGTACGAACACCTCGCATGCCTGTTTGAGCTCGTCGGGTGTGGGGAGTGTCGGCGCGATGCGGATACTGGTGTCTGCGTCGTCCTTCATATACGGGAAGGTTGAGCCAGCCGGCGTCATCACTACGCCCGCCTCCTTGCAGAGCGCCACCACACGCTTTGCACAGCCCTCCAGCGTATCAAATGCGATAAAGTATCCGCCGAGCGGTCTGAGCCAGCGGGCGATCTCCAGTCCGCCAAGCTCTTTGTCAAGGCAGTCAAGAACCGCCTCAAACTTAGGCTTTAACAGCGCTGCATGCTTCTCCATATGCGCGTGGACGCCCGCCGCATTCTTAAAGTACAGCACATGGCGCATCTGGTTGATCTTGTCAAACCCGATGGTCTGTAAGCTCACCGTTTTCTTCACCTCCGCAAGATTTGCCGGCGAAGTGATCAGCGCGCCCACACCCGCACCCGGAAATGTCACCTTGGAGGTCGAGCACACTTGATAATACAGATCTGGATTGCCCGCCTTCTCACATTCGGTCACAATGTTGAGCATTTCAACTTTATGATCTACATAGATATGATGGAATGCATATGCGTTGTCCCAATAAATTCTAAAATCGGGCGCCGCCGGCTTTAAGTTTGCAAATCTCCTGACCACCTCGTCGGAATATACGACGCCTGCCGGGTTGGTGTACTTGGGCACATTCCAGATTCCCTTGACCGCCGGGTCACTGCTTACATACTGTTCAACTAAGTCCATATCTGGACCGTTCTCATCCATCGGAATATTGATCATCTCAATGCCAAATCCTTCTGTGATGGCAAAGTGTCTGTCATATCCCGGAACAGGACACAGGAACTTTACCTTTTCCTGCTTACACCACGGTGTATTGCCGCCGATGCCGTGCACCATTGCCCTTGAAACCAGATCATACATGATATTTAAGCTGGAATTGCCAAATACCATCACATGATCAACCGGGCATTCCATCAGCTCTGCAAAAAGCTCCTTTGCCTCTTTGATACCATCAAATGCTCCATAATTCCGAATGTCTATCTTGTCCAAGCCTTTGAATGCGGACTTGCTGTTGAGCACATCGAGCATGCCGACAGACAGATCGAGCTGGTCCGCAGCAGGCTTACCGCGCGACATGTCGAGTTTGATATCTGACTCTTTTAATTTTTCATACTGTGCCTGAAGTTCCGTCTGAAGTGCACGCAATTCTTCCTTGCTTAAATCCTTGTATGCTTTCATTTTCCATAACCTCCATCATTCATACGCAGTTCCGCCTATGAAAATAATACTCTCTTGTAATAATTTATTGATTCCTTCCCTACTATATAACATCTATTCCCCATCTGTCAATATTTTGTATACGTGTATATCGGTATTTTTGATGGATACGTTACTGTTCACACCCACGCCAAAGTAGTGGGAATCATGCGCCAAATTGATGCCCTTTATCAATTTGTGTGCAAAATCTGTTATAATTCACACCTCGATAACTGATAAGCTGATAAAAACTGGCGTAGGTGTGAATTGTAACATGGATACCCGAGAATAGTAACTGACGGATACTGCTTTGACACAGAGACGAAAAGTAACACTTGTCACCCCTATTGTTCAGTAGTATGATAGAAAAAGAAAATACTATTAAAAATTATATAAAAAGGAGAGTACTATCATGAAAGAGTGCAAAACAACTATCATTTCCCCAGAAACGCCGCCTCCCGCAATGCCTACAGGTCTGAAAGTCCTGTATACCTTCGATGCCTTCGGGCATGGCGACGGCAAAAAGCTCACAGAGGCGGACCTGCAACAATTAATCCATAGTATACAACAGGCGGACAAGGTCTCTGTCTTTCTCTCTCCGCATGATGATGCCGAAACGGCAATCGAGGAGGAATTTTTTCAGATTGAGATTGACAACCGCTGGATTGCTATACAGTATGTCGTGGGAGACACTTCTCCAGACGGCTATTTCTGCTCGTGCTTTGACCCGGATTATCTTGATTCCGATGAGGAGTCCCCGATGGTGCCGGGCGACTGCCAGTCTATCATTCTCAAGAAATACACCATGCATGACCCCAAGCTTGCCGCCGAATGCGTTGAATACTTCGCGCGCACCGGAAAGCTCTACCCGGGCATGGCTTGGCTCCGACAAGAAGCATTATAATATGCAAAAACGAGTGTGTACTCAATGCTCCGCCACATAATACTGCGCCTGTGCATTCCACAGTTCGCGGTACTTGCCGTCCTCCTGTGCAAGCAGCCTCTCATGGCTTCCCTGCTGCACCAGACACCCCTTATGAAAAACCAGAATTTCGTCACAGAAACGGCAGGAGGAAAGGCGGTGGCTGATGTAGACTGCTGTCTTGTCCTCCACAATCTCACTCAAACGCGCATAAATCTCATACTCCGACAGCGGGTCGAGCGCAGCAGTCGGCTCGTCTAGTATCAAGAAAGCCGAATCCCGGTACAAGGCTCTCGCAATCGCAAGCTTCTGCGCCTCGCCGCCGGACACCTCCACACCCTTCTCGGACAAATCCTTGTACAGCACGGTATCCATTCCCGACGCCATCGACGCCACACGCTGCCACACCCCCGCCTTCTGGCAACAGCTCTGAGCCCGTTCCCTGTCATAGCTTTCCCTTGCCGCGATATTCTGCCCCACAGAGAAGGCAAGCAGATGAAAATCCTGAAAAACCACAGAAAACACGCGCATATACTCCCGATAATCATACTTGCGGATATCAATTCCATTCAATAAAATCTGCCCCTCAGTCGGGTCATACAGACGGCACAGCAGCTTGATAAATGTAGTCTTACCAGAGCCATTCTGCCCCACCACTGCCAGACGCTGCCCCACTTTGAATTTCATGGAAATATTTTTCAGTGCAAAGTTCTTTGCATTGGGATAGCAAAAGCTCACATTGCGAAATTCCACTTCGTAGTGTTGATCTGCACGCTTTTCAACCGTGAGCGAACCTTGATACATCTGATTCGGAATATCCATAAAGGAAAATTCCCGTTCCAGATAAAAGGCGTTGATGCCCGCCTCGCCCACAATTTCAAGGATTTTTGCCAGCCCGCCCGACAGTGCCGTAATCGCGCCAACATACTGCGTGACAGACCCGATGCCAAAGGCACCGCCCCACGCCTTGAGACACACGAAGAGATAGATCAGCCCTATAAAAATCTTGGAGACTGCCACCGACGCCGCGCAGGCAGCGCCCGCCTTTCCTCTGGCATAGCGCGCCGCTTTTGATTTCGTCCCATAGCTGTCCTGAATAGACCTAATCTGGTCAAAAAAGATATCCTGCCGGTACAGCCGTACATCCAATGCCCGCTTTGGCTCTGACATTAAATTGTACAAAAAGGAAAAAAAGCGGTTTCCGAGCGTGCACTCTGCATCGCATTCAATCCAGCATTTTGTGCTGATGGTTTCCAGATAAGGCGACAGCGCTGTCACACCGGCGAGCAGCAGTGCGATTAGTACAATGCAGACTGGATGATTCAGCATCACAAGCCAGCCCGCCTCCTGCCGCACCGGCAGCCGAAACAGCGATACGGAGAGCGCAATGCCGCCAATCAGTTGAAACACCGCCTCCAAAAAATTCTGAAACTGATAGTACACCATCCGCATACCAAAACTACTCCAATGGGAAGTCTGCTGCACGGCATTTAACAGCTCATGCGTCTGTGGATTCTCCACATCACAAAAGTCCATGGACAACAGCTTGTCAAAATGGCGTTTCCATTCATATAATTTCATGCAATACCCGTCCGATAATGTATGATTCCACCGCAGAGCAGCCGCCTTTAGCAGTAATAAGACACTCTCCGCCACAAGCAGCGCCACGATTTTCTGTATCAGCAGCCCGCGCTGTCTTGTCCCTGCAAGCTCATTTAATATCTGTGCCGTAAACCAGAGGGTAATGTAGGGAATGACTGCATTGAGCAAGGCATACAGCGCAGTCGAGCCAAACAGCGCCGGCTGTTCCCTGCACCACATACAAACTGCCCTTTTCATCAATTGGTACTTCTTTGTCTTTTTCATGCTTCTGCCTCCTAATCTAACCTTTATGCTGTATTATAGACTTTGCCGCCAGTACAATGTTTGCGCTAAACCGTGACATAATATTTGCGTTGCAGTTCAAACAGCTCTGTGTAGCGCCTGCCATTTAAAAGCAACTCCTCATGGGTACCCTCCTCTGCGATTGTCCCATTCTCGATGAGCAAAATCCGGTCGCAGAAACGGGTGGAAGCCAGTCTGTGCGAGATAAATACTGCACTTTTTCCGCTGGTCAGCTCATGATATTTCTCATAAATGTCGCTCTCCGCAATCGGGTCGAGCGCGGCGGTCGGCTCGTCGAGTACCACAATCGGGCAGTCTTTATACAAGAGCCGCGCAATCATCAGCCTTTGCAGCTCCCCGCCAGAAAGCTCTGTTGCCTCTGTGTAGACATTTCTGTCAAGAAGTGTATCATACGCCTCTGAGAGCGACTCGATTTTCTGTCTTAATCCCGCCTTCTCAATGCAGTCCTGAACCTTTTTGCGGTCTATATGTTCGATATCCTGCGCCACATTCGCCGCCACGCTCGCCGGAATCAGCGAGAAGTCCTGAAAAACGCCCGCAATGAGCCGATAGTAATCCCTGCGGTTATATGTCTTGATATTGACGCCGTTTAGCAGCACCTCTCCCTCGTCCGGGTCATAAAAACCGCAGATGAGCTTCACCAGCGTGGTCTTGCCCGCTCCATTGAGTCCCACAATGGCAAGCTTCTCCCCCGGATGAATCGTGAGATTTAGATGTGAAAAGATCGGTTTTTCCGACGCCTGCGCGGTCCCCTTATAGCCAAATGTCACATCGCGTAGCTCGATGGTGTACGCTGCCCCCGCCTCCTGCACAAGCGGCTTGCCCTCCTCCATGCAAAAAACCTCTTCGTAATCCAGAAATTCCCGCACCGCATCAAGCTCTAGTCCCTGCCTGTGCAGCGTGGACAGCATTTCCATCATGCCGCAAATCCATGCCGTAAACCCGCTGACCGCCGAGAAGTACAGCAAAAATTCCGTGGCGCCAATGCTCCTGTCTAGTACCAGTTGCAGCAGCTTTGCATACGCAATCCCATTTCGCAGAAGCCCCAGCGCCAGATTGGTGAAGTCCGCCACAATATACCGCTTTTCCCTGCGCGCGCCGAAGTCAAGATAGAGTCTGATATACTGCTCGTAAATCCCGCGCAGCCACTCCTGCATTCCAAATATGCGAAGGTCCTTTGCCAGCATGCGGTCCTGTACGCTATACTGCACATATTCGATCTTTTTGAGCAGCTCCTCCTCTTCCCCGCGGTGGCGGTAATTCCATTCATTGACATAGTAATTGACCACATAGCCCACAACTGCCGTGACAATCGTTGCCAGAATCACAACGGTGTCCACCTTTTTGAGCAGCGCCATATAGATCACAAACCCCAGACTGTTTTGAAGCAGCCCGGATAAGGTGTTCCAGATTGCCTCCGCTGCCTTACTGTTGTCGTTCATCGCATCGAATGCCTTGCTCAACAGATTGCGAAACGACTGACTTTCGTGCAACGGATAAGAACAAGTGCTCATCTTGCGCCTGACTTTCATCAAGACTGCATCGCGCACCTCGATTCTCCCAAACATCAAATTTCGTTTGATATATGTCTGCAATGCACTAACTGCCGTGATTCCCACGGTAAAGAACAAGATGACGCACAACAGTCTGTACAGTGTATCCTGCCGCTCTAAGCTGCGCAGAATCGACGGCGCTACATACAGCTCCACAACAGACACTGCCACCATGGTCAGCCCGTCGAGCACCGTGAGCACGGTGACGCTTGGCGCAGTAGACTTTGCCATGCGCAGCATAAAAAGCACATTGCTAAGCACGCCATATTTTTTTCGTTTTTCAACATCTTCTATCATCACAATCTACTCCCTTCTATATAGATTTTCTATATAGTTCTTTATCGTTCCCATATCATAACACAAAAAATCCCCAGATGATTCATCTGGGGACGAAAGCGTGCGCTCTGGGGATAAAATGCACCGAGAGGTCTCACTGGGGCAGCAGTATTTCCGTCGTGAAGGCACCATCTTCACTGTTTCTGCTAATATATCCTTGATAGCGTTCAACAATCGTGTCAATCCGCACCAGCCCATAGCCATGCCCTGTTCCCTTGGAGGTCAGAAACCGCCCGTTTACCTTGTGCTGCTTCTTTGACGCAGTGCGGTTGGTAAAGGACATGTATAGCTGTGTGTTCTTCATATCCATGTAGACGCGAATCATGCGCTCCTCCTTCGGCAGCGCCATATTCGCCTCGATGGCATTGTCAAACAGGTTGCCTATAATGATACACAGATCAATCTCCGCTGTGGTGAGCGCCACCGCCACATGGGCGTCCACTGTCACAGCGATTTCCTTTGACTTTGCCAGCGAAATCTTACTGTTTAAGATCACGTCTGTCATTTTGTTGCCAGTCTTGAGCGCCAAATCCACGGTGTCCAAGTCATTGCCCAGCTCGTCCAGATAGCGCCTAAGCTCATCAAGCGCCCCCATGTCCGCATAGCTTTTGAGCACTTGGATATGGTTTCGGTAATCATGGCGCCACCCGCGCATCTTGCGGTACATATTTTCTACCTCTGCGTAGTGTGTCGCCAGCAGCTCACTCTGATACGCTGCGATGCGCCGATCTATCAGTTTCTCTATAAAAATACCCTTCACCTTCACTTTCTTTGTCTGGAAAATCAAAAATATTGTATCATCGCGCGGTTGATGCCTTCATACAGTCCGCGCGAGAGCGGCACCTGCGCCCCGTCCTTCAAGAATACCTGCGTTTTTGTGATTTTTCGCACAAACCGCAGATTCACGATAAAAGAACGCCCTGTTCGAAAAAAGCTTTCATCCAACTCCTTTTCCAAGTCTCCAAGCGTCCTTTTGACGGTGTACTCCTCCGCCGCATGTATGGTCACATAATTGCGCTGCACTTCCAGATAGCGAATCTCACTATTCAAAACGCGCACACTGCCGTCTGTCGTCTGCAAGAACAGTTCCTTCTCCCGGGCCTTTACCCGCTCGAGCGCACGCGCCAGCACACTGCCAAGCTTCTCCTCCGTCACAGGTTTCAGCAGATAGTGCAGCGCCTCCACATCATAGCCGTCCGCGATATAATCCATATACCCCGTGACAAACACAAGTTGAATCGAACTTTTGTTCTCGCGAAGTTTTGCCGCCAGTTCAATTCCATTCATGCCCTCCGGCTCCATCTCGATATCCAGAAACAAGATGTCATAGCATCTGTTCTCCTCATACTGAAACCAAAATGCCTCCGCGGAGGGAAAACGCTCGATCTCCATTAGGACTGCGCGGGCTTGCGCCCACCGTCTGATGACGTCTGCTACATAGCCCGCATCTGCCGGATTGTCATCGCAGACTGCTATTTTGTACATTGCGTGAATCCCCTCTCCTCAACTGTTCACTCCGCTCCATTGCTGTATTTTCCTGCCAACTGCCGCGGCGCTTCTGTCTTATCCTGCATTTTTGGTTTCCAAATACTGTATAAATTCCGCCTCCGGCAGCGGCTTTGAGAAATAATATCCCTGTATGTGGCTGATGCCCAGCTCCTCCATCGTCCGAAACTGCTCCGCCGTCTCGATGCCCTCCGACACGATTTCCAGATTCATTCCGTGAATCATGTGAATCGCCGCCTCCATGACATACCGCGCCTTGCCGTTCTCGAAATAAGAGCTTGTCATGCTTCTGTCAAATTTGACGAGATCGACAGGCATATCCACAATATAGTTCAAGTTCGACTGGCCAGTTCCGAAATCATCGAGCGAGAATTTTACCCCGTACTCCATCAGCTCCGCCATGTTGCCAAGCAGCGTCTTTTTGGCATTGGTCGATGCCGACTCTGTGATTTCCAGATTGATATTTGCAGGCGCCACTTGATACCTTTCCATAATTCTGATATAGTCCTGCGCCAAATCTTCATACGAGCACTGGACCACAGAGAGATTTACTTCGATGTAATGCAAGCCAAAATACTCTAGCGGACATCTCTTGATAAACTGGCAGACTTTTTCAAACACAATTTCGCCAAGCCTTAAAATCATGCCGCTCTCCTCTGCAATGTCGATAAACACTCCCGGCGGCACGAGGTTCCCCTCCCTGTCGCGGATACGCACCAGCGCCTCTGCCGAGGTAATGCGCTGCTCGCTCGTCGAGAAAATCGGCTGGTAAAAGACCTCCACGCGGTCATACTCCATCGCTTCCATAATAAGCTGCTCTGTCTCGCGCTCTTTGTACATCTGCTCCACGCGGTCTTTTTCGATGCAGAGAAAGTCCGTCTCTGAAAACATCTTGGCGTTCTGCCGCACATAACGGATAAAATACAGCAGATTTTCAACAGAATCTACAACATTGGCATGGGGCAGATACAGCCAGTACGGACGCACCATGCATGTATCCTCCGCGCCCCACCCTGAGCGGAAACGGCTTCGAAGCCTCCGAACCCCTTCCGTTGCCGTTTCAAGGTCCGCAAACAGCACGAAATACTCATCTTCCGCATTTTTAAAGACAAGCGCATCTGGTATTTTTAATAAATACTCAATAATTTCCATACGCGCGAGCGCCCGCTTCTCCATCTGCACATTTTGGTAAGCGCTGTTTCCAAAAGTCAGCACGAGCACAGAGAAATCCTGCTCCTTCACATAAAACTGCTTTGCATACTGATACAGTGCCCCGCTGTTGAATAAACCCGTATTCCTGTCGAGGTTCGTCTCTGGATTCTCCAGTTTGAGATACAGCACCATAATCCCGATCGCACCCGCATATCCCACAATCAGTATATCCGTGTACATAAACTGAAGCTGAGACGCCGCAATCCAGACCAGCAGCCAGATGCAAACTGCCTCGCGCCGTCTGGGATTGATCTTTGCCCTTTCCTTGTGCAGCAAATAAAAGATTCTAACGAAAAAAATGAGCGCCATTCCATACGTCACATACACGCTAGGCCCATACGTGTACTCAACCATTGCCCCGTCCGCGCTGTACTGGTAATAAAGCGGTACTGCGTAAATACCAAGTACTCCCGCCGCGGTCAAGACCAGATACTTGCGCATCTGCTGCCAGTAAACTTCCCGCTTTGCATAAATATCGACACACATGTAGGACAGTGCGCTAAGCGCCACGCCGAGCAGCGAGACCAGATAGCTCTTTGCCACAAACTTTGCAAACGTCTCCGACAGCACATGCCGGTATTCGATGACGCCAATCGAGAAAACGTCCAATACAATACAGGCAAAGGTCGCCCCATAAACACCCAGAAATGCCCGCTGGGTGTTCAGCGCAATCCGCTTCTGGCGTATGTAAAAATAAAATAGTACCATCATTAAGACAATACCGCAACATTGTATCTGGATCTGCATCGTTTCGTCCTTTCGTATGTAAAAATTTCGATCTCGATGCTATTATTATATGCTACCCTGCCAGTGAACGCAAGACTAAAAAATGCTCTCTCCTCAGTCCAGCAGCTTATCATACGTCGTATCCAGCGAATCCTTGATCGCCCTCAACTGCTGTAGCTGGACATGCTGTACACCCCGCTCTATTTTGCCAAGGCACTCTCTCGTGATTGGAATACCTTGCAGATTCATCATACGGACCAGATCAATCTGTCCGATTCCCTTTGACAGCCGCAGCCTGCGAATATTCAGGCCAATTGTCCCATATGTATCCTGTTTTATCTTTTGTTCCACAAAATCACACCTTTCAAAATTTATATCAGTTCAAAATATGAACCAAAATTGGTCCTTTTTTGTTTATTTTATGAAATAATTGTGATATAATGGGACTAGAAGCAGTCCATTCGCTAAAAATAGAAACAACGTAATACCGCCAAAATGACGGCATAGTTTTTGTTGACGGCATAGTATTCGCAGACTATAATAAATCAAACAGGGGAATCAATTCAAAAAAGAAATGGGGAAAACGATGAAAGATGTAGTGTATATCAGTGACGAAGAACGTGAAAAATGCCGCAAAGTCAAAGAAGCCTTTGCAGAACTTGAAAATGAAGAAGTTGGGATTATGGTTGCTGACGCCGGACGGTATGGCTACGTGCGTCTGAGATATTACGATATGACATATGGATTTGCCGAAACAAACTGTTTCACAGAAAGCAGTGCACTTTTTAATGATTTGTGGACAAACTGGCTCGATGCACAGCTTTTTAAAATTGCGGTCGAAGATGTACCGCTGATGGATTTGGAATATGAGGATATTTTCAAAGTGCTGCCCAAAGAAAAGCAGCAAGAGCTGATGCGCAGGCGGCAGGAGTTTGCAGAACAGTCTGGAATCAAGGTTTCCTGACCGCTCTGTCTGTCTTTTTCAAAAAATAAGAGCGTATCTGAATATCGTCCAAATACGCTCTGACATATCTAAATACTTTATTCATATGTGCGGGTCCTGCACACCAATACAATTGTCACCAGTGCGCCCAACACGACAATCACCACTGCTGCCGACATCAACGGCAGCACAGAGCTTCCCTGATACGCAACTGAATTAATGTCAAAAATCTCAACGTCCACATCAGCAAGCTTTAATTCTGTCTGCGCGTCTGCCGCCACTGCTGCCACACTGCCGCCAAGTGCTTCCACCAAGTCCTTGTCTGCCTGTAGCTGGTCCATCAGCACCGTGCCGTCAGCCAGACGGAAGCTGACGCGGGACAACTCAATATTGGCGATATCAGAAACTGTATTCCACCAAGAACCATATCCAAAATACAAAGCCTCCGCGCCGGAAAGCCATGTGAGGACACCGCTAAAATCCGAGTCCGGCGTAAAATCGCCGTCTGCCGCCTGCGGATTATCCAGAATCGTCTGATCATAACACAGCACATCATCTGCATAGACTGCAAAGCCGTCCGGCAGCAATTCAATGCGAATCAGTGCGCCATCTTTGATATAGTCCGTGACAATGTTATAATTGAACAAGTTCGCATCATAGAACCCGCCAAAGCCTTCACTGTTAAAGCCCAGATACGAGCCCGGCGTAAAATAAAGTTTTCCGTCATACGCGCCAGAGCCATTGATTGCAAAAACCGTGCCAAGCACATGCACATCCCATGTCGGTTTTGCATAAAACTCAATCACAGCCCCTTTTGAAGTATCCTTTCCACGGAAAGGATTTTCATATGCATACACTGGGGTACGGTCGCCCGTCGTCTCCTCGTGCAGCGCAAGATCAATCACATCAACATCTACCAAATTTCCCTTGGGAATTACAATTGGCGTCACTGCCGCCTCCTCCGAAGCTGCATCGCCGCCTGCCGTATCGCCTGCGTCCGCTGCACCGTCTCCCTCCGCCGCTGCATCATCTGCCTCTATCTCAGTTTCAGCCAAAGCCTCATCTGCCGCCTGCTCCGCCGCAGCTACAGGCAGTGTATAAAAACCTGCAAGCAGTCCAGCAAGAAGCAGCGCCATCATTCTTTTCTTCATTCTGATTCCCTCCTCATTCACTCCATTCATAACAATTCCAGCACCAAAACTATTCTGCCGGTCACAATTTCACAAATGCCTCTGAACTCTGTTTGAGTTTTCCGACCACCTTGACACTGGATTCCATATTGTCATACACCTGCTTCATCTCGTCCACCAGACGCGATGTCGAATCCGCAGAATCGCCAATACCCTTACTGCACTCCTCAACAGAAGCCTCAATCTGCCCCATCTGGCGCACCAAGCGCTCAATGTGGCTGCGCAGCTCCTCCATCTCACTGATACAGTTGTTCATCGCACTGCTGACCTGCTCCGCATCTTCCCGATACTGCTGACCGGAAGCGGCATAGACATCATAGTCTGGCAGGATTGTTCCAGAGATATACCCGATCATCTCATTCGCATTGTCACTCAGCTCATTCACGGCACCGATCACCTGTCCGTTAATATTCTGGATTTTATTTGCAGTCTCACGGCTGGAATCGGCAAGCTGGCGAATCTCGTCCGCGACCACCGCAAACCCTTTTCCAACCTCCCCCGCACGTGCCGCCTCTATAGATGCATTGAGGGCGAGCAGGTTGGTTTTGCCCGAAATATGCAGAATTTCATTTGTCAGCTCATCGACCATCGCCACATTTTTGCTGTTCTCAATCGCCTGATTCAACTGCGTCAAAATCCTGCCCACTACCGCGTTCGTGCCATTTTTATTTTTTTCCGCAGTCTTTTCCATATCCTCGGCGCGCTGCTTCATCTCTTTGGTATAACCATAGATATTGTGTGTGACATCGGACACATTGCTGACCGCTGCCCCGACGCGCACCGTGCTCTCATTGATATCATGGATTGTCGTGGAAATCGAGTCCATCGTGGACGCCGCCTGCTCCATCGCCGCCGAGATTTCATTGGAATCCTTGTTCGCCTCCGTCACACTGTCATTGACATGCTGGAATGTCGTATCCAAATCCTCCGAGGACGACACGATTTCACTGATAATCCGCTGCAATGTAATAATAAATAAATTCACTCCGCGGACAAGCTTTCCAACCTCATCGGCTGTATGAATCGTAACGCGCTCTGTCAAATCTCCGTTGTTGCTGTTAATCTTCTGCGTAATGTCCCCAATTTTTTTCTCATAGGAAATTGTCGGCAGAATAATCGCTTTGACGGCAATCACGACACTCGTCACAAACAGCACCACCATAATGACCAGCATACCGTAGGCAACGATCACCGCATTCTCATAAATGTTGTCCTGTTTTCCTTTCGCGAGTCCGATTTCCGTCTGCTCGTCGCTGATCATCACCTCTATTTTGTCATGTAGCTGGTTAAAGATATCCAGCAAGATTCCGTTCACCTTGGCTGTCACCTCACGCGTATTGTTCATCGCGCTGAGGCTGTAGGTCGCATTGTAGTTCTCCATATACGAAGCATAGATGCCCATCATCTCCTGATACGCCGCCTCGTCGTCCGCAAGCGTCCGAAACTCCTCCAAATATGCCCGCAGTGTCGCCGCCGATACGCTCATCTGTTCTTCTACGCGCTGTTTGTCCTCCTTGGTATCCATGACACTGTGTGTCAGCAAAAGCTGCTGCATCTGCTGGATATTGGAGGATATCGCATCTAGCGTGATAATGACTGGTACTCTCTGGGCCGCAATCTCGTTGCCCGCCGCACCGAGCTGCTTGAGCGAAATCAGCCCCAAAAAAGAAGAGCAAATCCCGACTAACGCGATGAAAAGCAGCGGTACGATTACTTTTGTCTTTAAACTTCTCATTTCCTTACTCCTTTCGTCAATTCACCGTTGATAGATTTACTCTTATTTTAACAGACTTAATTCATTAATTCTACCAAAAAAATTACCAAAAATGAGTAAGTTTTGTGAATATTACACAATTTTATCCGCTACATCGTGATCTGTATCTCATCGTCATACTTTCCATAAAAATAATAAGATACCGTCTGTGTGTCCTGCTGGTACACGATCGACCACTGCGTCCACCATTCTCCCTCCGTCTTTGCCACCTGCGACAGCGCCTGCTTCACCGCCTCAGCAGTGAGCGTGCCGCGAGCGCCCTCATAAATTTCGCAGAGTTTGAAATACCGCTGCTGCGCGCTCTCCCCGCCAGCCGCTGGATCGCCGTTGGCAAGATTAAAATTGGTGACACAGTTCGTATCCACCACCACCATCTCACCGTCCACAAACTCCACGCTGACCGATGCGCCAGACGCATCGGAAATGGCGAGGTGATGGCTGATTCCGCCGGAAGCATGGATATCATACTGTCCCAATAGCCCCACTGCCTCCTCCACCGTCGCAGCGCGGTTGAGCAGCAGACGGATTGCCGTTGTGACTGTCAAGTCTGGCTTGTCTGTGTCCACCGCCATCATTCCGCCCTCGTTCACCTCCAAGTCCGCAACGCACAGTCCAGCCTCGTTCATGCCGTCCATCGGAACATACAGCGCTGCGATTGCCAGCATTTTGTACGCAAACTGCTCCGGCACAATCTCCGCGCTGTCGGTGATATTCTTGAAGTCACAGGTAGAAACCGAAGCATATCCGTCTTTGGGTGTGCACTTTACAATGATTGGCACCGAGCCGTCCCAATCAAAATTCCGCCCCCACACATGGCTGCCCGCACCGTCGAGCGCAGAAATCACACTGCACGCCGGCCCTTCGTTTGTGACCTCCATCTGATAAAATCCCTTCGAAATGCATTTTGTCAAAAACGCGCTGATCTCCTTGTCCGAAGCCGCGCCCCCAGCTTCGAGAAACTCCTCAAAATGGTACTCCGTATCCGCTTCCATATAATAAACCCTGTCCGCCCCTGAAAGCCTGCGAATGGACGATGCGATTTTGAGCTCTTCCCAAAAAAGCACCCCCGCGCCGCCTGCCAAAACCACCAAGACCGCTGTGAACAGCACGAATCCCTTCCATAGTTTGTTCCACCTTTTTCTCATGTGAAAACCCTCCGATCTTTTATTTTTTATAATATATTTTAAGCACACTCTAGCATGTTTTTGTGCAATAAAAAAGTGCCTATCTGGTAAGTTACCAAAATAGGCAGGTAAGTTGCATTAATACTCAATCTTAAAGCTATCCCCCTCGACATAGACCGCCTTTGACTTCGTGATTGTCAGGCGCTGGTCAGAGGTAAAGCTCAGTGTCTCGCCATCGTGGAAATACATGCCCTCCGACAAGATTCCCTCGCAGACACCGTAGAGGAAATTATAGAGTTCCTCGTGTGAACGGCTGGTGCCGATAATTTCCAGTTCCAGCCTGCCAAACAAGGTCAGCCCATAAGTGTAGCCGCTGAGTCCATTTTCGTCGCGGACCAGCCCCACATACACCCACAACGGAAGCGGCATCTCACCGTTTCTCAATTTTCCCGCCCACTCGTTGTAGAAGGACGGCTCATAAACGGTTCCCGTCGTGTAGATGCCAAGCGCCTTTGTCTCCATACTGCACAAGTTCACTGTGTCTGTAAAAAAGCTGGCTGCCTCGATGGCGTTTGCCTCACGATTCAACACTGCCACCAGCAAATGCGCCTGATGCTGCTTCGTCGTCTCCACTGCCTCTCTCCACAGGAAATTCCCCTCCGCATAAAACTCTGCCTCGCCGTCTGGGACAGGCGTATCCATCAGCGCGACAGAAATCATATTGCTCTCCAAGTTAAATACCAATGTCTGCGCATCGCGCGTACAGTTCTCGTCCGTCACATCAAACGCTTGTATCAGCGCATCACTCAGCGCATCAAAATCAATCTCGGCGTCTTTTAATAATACAGAACCAACACGCACGGCATTCTGCTCGTCCACCTCGTCCCACTTTTTCTTGCGCTCCTCCTCGGACAAGCTGTTATACTCCTCCTCCGTCATGCCGCGCCTCTCCAGCTCTGACAGAAAGCGCCCCCGCCAGTACTCCTTCAAGTACTCGATCATGGCGATACACTGGTCCTTCGCCGTCGTCTCATCATACTCCTCAAACTCGCTGAAAGTATGGCCGCACTCATTGCCCTCCTCGTCAAAGCCAACCACGCCGACTTCCCACTTTCCAAAAAAATCCGGCTTAAATTTCAAGATCACATACGTGTTCCCCTCGTATGAAAAGCTGCCCGCCGCCTTGATTTTTGCCGGCTTTTTGCCCAGCTCATTCTTGTGGCTGAGCCACCCTGTCATGATTTCTACTGCTCTTTTGTCGTTCATTCCCTATATCCTTTCCCTTTCGTCAACGCCCTGCCTGCATGATCTCTCTACCCGCTCAATCACGCAAGTATGTTCTTTCGTCTTTTTCTCATAACTGATTCCCACCAACAATATTTCGCCGTAATACGCTTTCAGCGAATCAGGATAGCACTTTTCTTTGATCTGAGTGATCGCCGTGGCGGCACTGCGGTTCCATTTTAACTCCATGATGATCACTGGTCTCTGCGGGCATTGCGGCAGCGGCAGATAGACCAGATCGGCAAATCCTTTGCCGCACGGATATTCACGAATCGGTTTCTGATAATACAGAAACGATGCCAGCAGCACAATCATGACAGTACAGCTCAGTGAATTTTCATCATTGTATTCGATACTGGAAATAAAATCATCATGCACCTTCTGCACCAGCTTGGCAACGCGCTCTTGTTTCGCGTCCAGCACTGCCGCCAGCGCTTCCTTGGAGTAGTTCAAAAATGCTGACAGCGAATCATTCTGGTTATTTTCCATGTAGCGGTAAAATATTTCGCGAATCTCCTTGTTCGGCACATAAGCCTCCCGTGTGTCGGCATCATATGCAAAGTAACCCAGATGAATCAATGTTGTGATAACTTGGTCTTTGTCGCGAAAGGTATACATATCGTTCTTGCAGCCGTACACATTGACAAAAATCCGGTTCCCTGAGAGCATCTGAATCACCGCTTCCCTCAGCCCGTCAAAGTCATACTCAATCAGACTGCGTATATCCTCATAAGTACCTGTTTCCGTCCAATACTGACGAAATTTTCCGCTCTCCACTGCTCGCACCACAGAAAGCGGATTATACACCTCCACGCCGCCCAGATCATAGCCGTCATACCAGTATTTCATCTCGGCCGCGGACACACCGCTTTTCTCGCAGAGCGCTTGTACCTCCTCCTCGACAAATCCAATATCACCGCCCAAATCCCTTGCATCAATCATAGTGTATTCATCAAAATTGTTCACCGCAGACTGCCCTTTCGCGCGAACCATCGGCAAAATTCCCGTCAAATATGCCAGACGCACATAATCCTGCGCCTCGGCATTCTTAAACATCATGTGCAGAAATTCAATATAATCCTGACGTTCCCTGCTTTGTTCAGCAAGCTCTCGAATCGGATAATCCCACTCGTCAAAAATAATCACAAACTCGTTTCCCGTCTCCGCGTTGATCACAGCCAGCGCCTCTGACAAATTCTCATCACCCTGAATCAAACCCGAATACGCCTTCTCCAGCTCTCTGACCACATTTTCCTGAAGCATTTTCATAGGATTTGCACCCTGATCTTTCGCCTTGACAAACTGTGCTTGAATATCCATAAAAATCGTGTCGCATTGATTCAGATTATTTAAAAATGTCTCATCCTTCACACACTTTAACTGCGCAAAAAGCGCGCTTGAATCCGCTCCCCTGCTAAAATACGCCACGAGCATCTGCGCCGTGACAGACTTTCCAAAACGGCGCGGACGGCTGCAACAGAGAAATTTCTTATTTTGTTCCATCTTCTCTAAAATGTTGTTCAAAAGCCGCGATTTATCAACAACGTATTTCTCCTTTAGAAAATTCTGAAACTTGTTATTGTTTGGATTTAAGTATCGTCCCATGCCGCTCACTCCTGTCCCAATCAGATATGGATATTATAACTTAATTCCAGCCAGTCTGCAATGGTTCCCCGACAAGAGATCTGCTGCCAATCCGGCAGTTATTTTTTCTCTATGTTCATTGATAAGGGAGAACGATGTCATAAACTTCAATTAGGCTTTTGGGGATACCCCCAAAAGCCTGCTATACTTTAGCCAGGATCGGATCAAGAAGTCGTCGTAC
>ERZ808028.107-NODE-107-length-88803-cov-10.903095_pt1 | contig 88803 bp, 76 predicted proteins | sample MGYA00380184_ERZ808028 | MGnify/ENA primary metagenome ERZ808028 (study PRJEB31490, sample SAMN06133397) | mouse gut metagenome | isolation source: J8_1 | host: mice | place: China: Chengdu | collected 2015-05 ... | reverse complement strand
ATGCACACTCTAATTTATATGGTTATGAAAACTCAGAAATTTCGGGAATCCTAATCGGCTAGGCCGTGAAGTGTAACAAACACATGTCTGACCTTCGTTGACACCTCAAAAGGACAGCCGTCCGTGATGACCAGATCCGCATCCTTGCCGACTTCAATCGAGCCTACCCGGTCCGCGATCCCCGCATGTCTGGCCGGGTTGATGGTGATCGCCTGCAGCGCCGCAAAGGGATCCATGCCCGCCTGCACCGCCAGACCCGCGCACAACGGAAGATATTCCTGCGGAATCACTGGCGAGTCTGTGATGATGGAAACCTGACAGCCGGCAGCCGCCAGCACGCCCGGCGTCGTCCAGCTCTTGTTGCGAAGTTCGTATTTGGAAGCGCTGGTGAGCGTCGGTCCTACCGCCAGCGGCACATTCTCCTTCGCCAGCTCCTCCACGATCAGATGCCCTTCCGTCACATGCTCCAGCGTGATCTTTACACCGAACTCTCTGGCAATACGAAGAGCCGTGAAAATATCCTCCGCCGCATGGGCATGGGCTTTTAACGGCATCTCTCCTTTGATCACCGGGATCAGAGCCTCCAGCTTCATGTCAAAGGACGGCTTCTTCGTCGGATCGTCGCCTGCCGCCTCTTTTTTCTCCAGATACTCCCTTGTCTTGAACAGCGTCTCCCGAAGCAGGGCTGCCGTGCTCATGCGGCTGGAATCTTTCTTCTCCCGGTAAACTCTCTTGGGATTCTCACCAAAGGCGCACTTCATGGCCACGTTGTCTCGCACCACCATGTCCTCCACTCTTCTGCCCACCGTCTTGATGGTGACGAAGGTGCCGCCCAGCACATTGGCGCTGCCCGGTCCCACGCAGACACAGGTCACACCGGCCTCCGCCGCCTTTGGAAATGCGGCGTCCATGGGCTTCACACCGTCGATGCCCCGCAGCTGGGGACTGACGATATCATTCAGCTCGTTGTAATCCATCCCCTCATAACCGATTCCATAACCGTCCAGCCCGATGTGCCCATGAGCTTCCACGAAACCGGGATACACATGAAGCCCCTCTGCCTCTACGATCTGCACGCCTTCTTCTGTCTCCAGATGTTCGCCGATCGCTTTGATCCTGCCATCCTCCACCAGAATGTCAGCCTGATAGGCCTCCTCATGAATGGCGTCGTGGACCATTCCATTTTTCACACACAACATAGTCTTACCCTCCTGATCTGTTGATCGCCGCCTGACTGTATGCACAGCCTGCCGGCAGCTCTGTTTCGATTATAGCAAACTTCTGGATACTTATGCAATCCGTCATTCCTGTTCTTTTCTCACTGCTCTTCCTGTTCCCCGGGCATAACATCCTCCAGATCCTCCCGCCTCGTAAACCGCCGAAACGCACGCAGAAACAATCCGGAACAAAGATAACCGACCAGCCCGAATCCGATCAGGAACCAGAAGGCAAAGGCATACAGCAGATGCAGCAGACTCTCGATACTGATCAAAAAACCGACTCCCATCAACAGCAGCATCACAATCGTATAGGGAAAACAGAGCATGCTGATGACAAAGGCCTTCGACACGGTATCTTTCAGATCATTGTCAAACCGTGCCAGCATCGCCAGGCTGTACAGCACCGTCGCAGAGAGCAGAAAGATCACCGCGCCCAGCAGTATCATGACCGCCTTCTTCTGCGGAAATGCCGTATTGAACACCGCATTGAAATTCAGGACGCAGCCCGCCAGAAACACCAGATAAAGAAGCCAGATCGCCGTACTTTTGCAAAAGTTTCCGGCAAAAGCGCGGAAGTAATCTCTGACCAGCCCGTTATCCTTCTTCTCCCGCAATTTAAAAAAGACAGCGTTCATCGCCGTCACGGAGGCCCCCGCCGTGACGACCGGCACGGCGGTGAGCAGAAACAACAGATTTACACACACCAGATCACCCAGAAAGCCCATAAACCGCCACAAAGGTGAGTTGATATCCAGGATCAATTTACGCATTTTTTCCCTCCATTCCAAAGCGCTTTGCACTGAGGACCAATCTTCCCTCCATTCCGAAGCGCGGACGCGCCTGATGCGCGCATCCGCCGCCCCGTCAGTTTATAAAAATGTATTTCCTTACTCTGCCAGCAGGCCCTTTTCATAGATCCTGACCGCAATATATTCCCTGCCCGGCAGTTCCACCTTGAATTTCCCGCGGAAGGTGCCGCTTTTTGTGACTGTCATATTCCAGGTATCGAGGACTTCCGCCACATACTCTTTCTCATCGTCAAAGTAATACTCTTTGAAGCCCGGACGGCGATATCCATAATAATAGAGATAATACGGTACGGGAATCGGGCTGTCCACCGTTCCGGCCAGATCTTCCCCGAAGAGATTCGGTTTCAGGCCGGGTCCCGGCGTCTCCTGCAGGATCTGCAGCAGGAACTTAAACCGCTCCGGGCTGGTTCCCTTCAACACACCGCCGTGTGACCACCAGAGGATATGATCCTCTGCCAGATAAGTCTCCCCATGCCCCGGATAACCGCCGCGGACTGCTCCTTCCCAGAATCTCCTGGTCATCTCCTCTCCGCTGATATTGCCCCAGTTGTGCTGGATATTTCCCTCATACACGATCTCGTCCAGCACCACCGGCTTCTGATAGCGCTCCCGCCACTCCTGCACCCGCTCACCGGACAGATACGGATCGATCCGCTGCACCGAACAGTGCGTGATCCACGGCCTTGTGTAGTCGTACATCTGCTTACAGTTGTGGATGGAACGCAGATGGCCGTACACATCCTTCTCACAGATGATCGCCGCATACCGCTCCCAGTCCGCCAGTGATTTCTGCGGCATCAAGTCATATTCATTGGCCAGCGACCACCACACATTCCGGTAGGCCGCAAATCTCGCGATCACATACTTCCAGTACAGATCGTCCTCCTCCTTCGACATCAGGGAGAATCCCCATCTGTCGTAGGGATGCATCACGATCAGATCCGCCTCGATCCCAAGCTCCATCAGATCCTTGATCCTTCTCTCCAAATGGGCAAAGTGCTTCGGATTAAACCGCTGGTAATCCCAGTCATTGCCCGGCGCACATCCATTATAGGCGTGGAAATTCTCCGGCGTCAGCACCGAGCTGTCGCAGGGCGTACCCTCATATGGATAGCTGTAAGGCTCCCGCAGATTGTAGTCATAATGTTTTGGGAAGATGCAAAAACGGATCTTGTTAAAAGCGCTGTCCTTTAACGTCGCCAGCGTCTGCTCCTGCAGCTCTTCCCGTTGCAGCGCCCACACATAGCAGGTGGTACCGATGGAATAATAGGGCGTCCCGTCCTCATATGCAAAATGAAAAACATGACTTACCCGCACCGGTCCATGGTTCCCCTCTCCCGCCGGCGTCACCATAAACCGCCCTTCCACGGCATCCCCGTCCCGGAAAGACCCGTATATCTTATAGGTATATTCTCCTGTAAAAGAAGGCATGAACCGCACTCTGTAAACACCTTCCCCGTCATAGAAACCGTCCACACATTTATGTTCACAATTCCCCTGAAACGCTCCTTTGATCTCATAATCCGTGAAGGGATTGCCCGCCGTCTTCCCCTCCAGAGCAATCTCAAAGACGCCCCACCTCTCAACACTGTCCGTCACCGCAATACAAGTACTCATAAAACACCTCCTGTTTTGTTATGTAAACCTTTTTCAGCACCCGTCACAGAAACTGTCCACATACTTATGTTCACAATCTTTCTGCAACCTCTGTGTCAGAACCGTCCCCGGCGCACGCAGGCACCGCGCAGGCTTCGTACAGGCTCTGTTACGACTTCACCGCGCCCGCCATACCTTCCACGAAATACCGCTGGAAGATCAGATAAACCGCCATGACAGGGATCACCGAGACCAAAACCCCGGCGCACAGATAGCCGTAATCCGTTCCGTGTTCTCCAACGAAAGTCATCAGGCCCACCGGAACCGTCTTCAACTTGTTGTCGTTGATGATGACCGTCGCCAGCAGGTACTCATTCCAGGTCGCCAGGAAGTCCGTGATCAGCAGGGTCGCCACCGCCGGTTTTGCCACCGGAAAGATGATATTGATAAAGGTTCGCCATTTGCTGGCGCCGTCGATATATGCCGCCTCGTCCAGATCCCGCGGAATGCCTTTAAAGAAACCATGCATGATCAGGATACCATTCGAAATACCGAAACCGATGTAGACATAGAACAGGCCAAAATAGGTATTCGTCAGGTTCAGCTTATTGTAAATGATGCTGATCGGAACCAGTGCAACCTGCATCGGCAGCATCATACCGATCAGGAAGAAAGTAAACCACGCCGTCGGCTTTTTCAGCGTCAGCCTTGTGATCGCAAAAGCCGCCATCGCCTCCACGAAAATACCGAGCGGCACTTTCAGACAGCAGATGATCAGGTCATTTTTCATATACTGGAACAGACGCCCCTTTGTCATGGCATTCGTAAAGTTGTCCCAGGCAATGTTTTCCGGCATCTGGAACAGACTCATACCGCTGAAAAAGTCCCCCTTCGACTTTACCGCCGTAAATACCAGGGTGATGATCGGAACGACCCACAGGATTGCCAGAATGATCAGAACGATATATTTCAGCGCCATACCCGCTGTTTTCTTTGCTTTTCCATCCATAGCTGCGCCACCTCCTAATTATTCTTAGTCGTGAAGGATAAGTACGGTATGATAACGATCAGCATGATCAGCACCATCACGATCGCGATGGTCGTGCCATATCCTACATTATTATAATCAAACGCCTGCGAGTACATATAGGTGGACAGCATCTGCGTCGCATTGTTCGGCCCGCCGTCCGTCAGACCCTTGACGATATCGTACACCTTCATGGCGGAGATCACCAGAATCGCTATGACCATGATAAAGGTATCTCTCATCAACGGCAGCGTTACCCGAAAGAACTTCTGCACCGCATTCGCCCCGTCGATGGACGCAGCCTCCAGCACATCCACGGAAACCGCCTGCAGTCCTGCCAGAAACAGGATCATCGGCTGTCCGATGGCCTGCCACAGAGCCGCCACGAAAAGGGCGATCAGCGCCGTCTTCTCACTGGAGATCCATGTCTGGGAAAAGTCCACCCCGATGGCCCGGAAGAACTCATTGATAAACCCGATGTTCGGGTTGTAGATCCATCTCCAGATCAACGCCACGGCAATTCCCGCTACCACGCAGGGAAAATAGAAGAATGCCCGAAAGAACGTCCTGCCGCGGAATTTATGATTCAAAAGTACAGCCAGCGCAAGCGCCACCGTCATGGTCACGCAGACTGTCAGGAATATCCAGATCAGATTGTTTTTCAGGGCAATATAGAAAATCTTGTCCTGAAACAGTGTGATGTAATTCGTCAGGCCCACAAAACGCATACCGCCGACGCCGGTGCCGCTGTGCAGACTGATATACAGAGAATACCCCACCGGAAAGATAATAACGGAAAGATAAATGATCAGTGCCGGAAGCATAAACGCATAGGCCGAGTAATCCTTTTTCTTCGTTTTCATACTTGCATAACCTCCTGTTCCTGTCCCATAAGCATATACATCTTTTATTCAGAAGAGGCATATAAGGGTTGCTTATATGCCTCCTATGGCTGCTTTTTACGCAAACAGTCTCTTTACTTCGCCAGATAAGCCTCGATCGCCGCCTGTACATCCGAAGCCGCCTGCTCCGGTGTCATCGTGCCGCCGTAGATCGCATCCTGTGCCGCAAACAATACATCCGCAACTTCCGTCGGGAACGCCTGGTCCGTGATCGTGAAGGTGCCGCCCTTGCCGCTGGTCTCGATCATCTCGGGAACATTGGGCTGTCCTTCCGGCATGCTCGCATCGTTTCTGGGCAGCGGCAGGTTATAATACTGCCCGTACTGTGCCGTAGCTTCCTCGGAATACAAATAATCCATATATTCCACACAGGCTGCCAGTTCCGCGTCAGACAGGTTCTTGTTAAACTGTGTCATCTCGGCAAATGCAGACATACGTCCTGTGCCGTTGGGGAACGGGAACCAGCCGAAGTTATTCATATCCAGCTCGTTCTGCAGAATGTTGCCGTCATACCACTGTCCCTGCACATCCATGGCCGCTGTACCGGATCCGGTTGCCATGATCGTATCGTTGGGGTCTGCTGTCAGGAAACCATCCGGGAAATATCCCTTCTCGCAATATTCCTGATACTTCGTGAAGGCCTTGACAACTGCCTCATTGTCCCAGCTCTCCTCGAAGGAATTCATCTTATCGTGCAGCTCCACACCTGCATATGTTTCAACAAACTGCTCCAGCAGTCTCATAACATGCCATCCATAAAGACCTGCTGTGGAAACAGGAATGATGCCGTTCTCTTTCAGAGTCGCGCAGGCAGCGTCGAACTCATCCAGTGTGGTGGGCACTGCGATATCATACTGCTCGAAGATATCCTTCCTGTAGTAGATACCAAGCACATTGTAACTTGTGGGATAACCGCTGAGCTGACCGCCCAGAGTACAGAGATTCAATGCACCTGCATTGAACGTATCCGACCACTTGTTTTCTTCTGCATAAGCCGTCAGATCATAGGTGCATCCATTGTCCACGTAATATTGTCCCAGACTGCCGCCCCAGTTAAACCACATATGCGGTAAGGTGCCGGCCTGAGCTGCAACTTTACATGCGTCTTTGATTCCGTCCGTGTCATAGTACGCAACCGTGACTTCGATATTGTCATGGGCTGCGTTAAATTCTTCCGTCAAAGGATCGATCGCGTCCATCCTTCCATTCAGGGTCCAGAAGGTAACTTCTACAGATTCCCCGGAAGCGTCCGCGCTTCCTGTATCTGCGCTTTCTGCCGCCGCTGCGTCCTCTGCCGCATCTGCTCCCGTTCCTTCCTCAGAGGCTGTTTCACCCCCCCCCGGATGTACTTTCGCCGGCTCCGGTACTGTCGCCTGTTGAACCGCATCCGGTAAGCATTCCAGCCATCATGCAGGATGCCACAGCAACAGAAATGATCCTGGTAACCAATTTCCTTTTCATGATTCTTTTCCTCCTTGTCTGTTATTTGAACTTTACTCTATTCTAAGCAGTGATGATCCTCTGCCTAAAACCGCTTTATGCTTCCCGCCCTTAATCTCTCTTAACGTTAAGTTTGACAAGTCACCCAAACAATTTATAAATTCCATGTGGAAATTTACTATTATGGCACCGCCGTATCAAACTGCGCCGTCCCGGACAATACACAGTGCACAATATATTTCCTGCAAATCCCGTTTCTTTTCACATTCCGTCTCTATTTGCTTAATATCATATCTGCTTTCCAACTTAATTACAGTATCTAATTAAGTGTTTATCACTTAATTCTCAGCTTAATCTTGCAATGGCGAAAATCTTCTATCATAATATAGTCCAGAATGACCAATGCGCTTTATGGGGAGGGGTGAAATATGGGAATCACTGCAAAAGAACTGGCAGAAAAATTGAATCTTTCCGCTGCCGCCGTGTCCATGGCTCTGCACAACAAACCGGGCGTCAGTACACAGACCAGACAGCTCGTGTACGACACCGCTCTGAAATACGGCTTCGATTTCTCCAGAATTTCGGAGAAGAAACAGGTGGACGGCTCCATCTATCTGATCATTTACCAGAAACACGGGACCGTCGTCGCCGATACCCCCTTTTTCTCCAAAGTGATAGAAGGGGTATCTCTCGGCTGCAAAAATCAGGATTACAAGATGAAGACCAGCTATGTCTACGAGGAGGAGGATACGCTGGCCAGACAGATCGAGGATATCCGCTATTCCGACTGTGCCGGTATCATCCTGCTGGGCACGGAGATGACCGCGGACGACCTGAAACCTTTTCTGTCCCTGCCCGTCCCGCTTGTGCTGCTGGATACCTATTTCGATACGGTTCCCTGCGACAGCATCCTCATCAACAACCATCAGGGCGCCTATCTGGCTACGCTGCACCTGTTCCGCCGGACCAAGAAGCAGCCCGGCTACCTGCGGTCCTCCTACCCGATCTGCAATTTCGCGGAGCGTTCCACCGGCTTCTACAACGCCATCCGCGACTGCGGCATGTCCACTTCCAAAAGCATCGTGCACTATCTGTCTCCTACCGTCGAGGGCGCCTGTGCGGATATGCGGGAGATCCTCCGCTCCGGCGAGAGGCTTGCCTCCTGCTATTTTGCGGACAATGACCTGATCGCGGTAGGCGCCATGAAGGCCTTCAAACAGTTCGGCTACGCGATTCCGGAAGATATCGCCATCGTCGGCTTTGACAACTCGCCCATCAGCAGCATTATCGAACCGGCCCTCACCACCATCCATGTTCCCAAACAGTACATGGGGGAATTCGCGGCCAGCCGCCTGATCGAGCGGATGCAGAATCCCGGACAGTCTCCGGTGAAGATCCAGATCGCCACCACCTTATTAAAAAGACAGACAACCTGACCGCCGGTCCTTTCCGGTTGTCAGGTTGTCTCTTCCATCTCCCGTCATCTCTGCCGGCAGTTTCAGTGTCCACACCCAAACTGCCGCTTCACTTTCTGGCTATGATCAGCATATCCTCATTACAGTCCGACAGCATAAAATGCGTCTTCCCATCCTTTACGGCATAAAGCGGCGTCATCACCCGTCTGCTTTCCAGTGCGATCATCTCCACCCGATAGCCGCTCAGATCACGCAGTACCGCAAACTCATCGTGATAGGGCGTATAGATGACCGCCATATCATCGGACTCCGCCATCCGCACCAGGGAAGAGCGGGCCTCAAGCGCATCCGACGGCTTCAGCGAAAACATGTCATACTGCTCAAACAGCCATTTCGCATACCCGACGTCCCAGGCGCCCGGAAACTGCAGTGCCGCCCGCCAGTCGTATGGCATACCCGAATATGCCATGTTGTTGAAAGATTCTCCGCGATGATGCATCTGCCAGACGCCGTGGGCCCCGTAGGAAATCCCTGCTTTAGAGCCGGACAGCAGGCTGATCCACGTCACCCGGCGCACATCATACGCGCCAAACCTGCCGTAGTGGAAGCCAAACCCGTGCCCCTCATAACAGGGTTCCGTGTTGATGATGGGCTTTCTCTGCGCCTTCCTTAAAAACTGCTCCGAACAGGCCGGCATGGCGGACTGACAGCCGCGCACATCGAGATTGCCCGTCTCGTCGATGCCGTGTCCGGACTGATAGGCATAGAAATGGTACTGCGGATGCCTGCACAGCACCTCCGGCGGATCAGCCTGCGGTTTCAGATGCAGCGTCGTCAGTCCCTGGGGATCCTTTTCATGCAGTACGTCAAGAATCTCCAGATAGTACCTGACCACCTGCTCTGTCTCAAACCCCGTATCCCCGGATACAGAATAGATCGGATCATATTTTGCAAACCGCTCCACCATATATGCCGCAAGGGGCCTCACCTTTTCAAAAGGGATCACCGTACCCGGGCTGACCTTCGCCGCCCAGGTATCCGGAATATAGTTCACCCAGAACAGATGCAGAAAAGGGATCATATCATATTCTTTCATCACCGAAAGCATCTCTTCCGCCCGGTCGAAATACGCTTCGTTTCTCTCCGAAAACAGGTAACTCCCGTCCCGCAGCGCAAACGGATGCATCGCATCCTCCGAGGCGGAATTGTCATGCGCGATCGGCATCACGCTGATCTGCAGCGCGTTAAAGCCCTGCTGTTTTCTTCTTACGACAAGCTCCTTCCACTCTTCTGTTGACAGCTTCTGGAATGCCATCCAGTCCGTATCACTTAAGAGAAAAAAGGGGCTGCCGTCCCGCTCCAGAATATCACCGGAAGCAGCTGTCTGCAATCGTCCCATCCTGATAAACCTCCTTAACACCGGCCAGCCTGATTTTATTTCCTATCATATCCGCTTTCCGGCTTAATTGCAGTAACTTATTAAGTGTTTATCGCTGAATCTGCCGCTTAATCCGAAGTCCGCACCGCTTCCATATCATAAAAGTCTGTGATCGCACGGCCGTCATCACCGCCGCCACATATCCCCGAAACAGGACCGACGGCATTTTGACAGGAAACACCCAGGCTATTCCCTGTTATTTTCGCCCCAGACACATAACTGATCCAGGACGGTCATCAAGGATCTGCCCCTGTCGCTCAGGCTGTATTCAACCTTCGGCGGTATCTGTGGATATTCTTTTCTAATGATAAGCCGGTCTGTCTCCAGTTCCTTCAGATTATTGCTGAGTGTTTTATCTGACACTTTTTTCAGATACCGTCTTAACTCATTAAATCTCACAACGTCAAACTCCATCAGACAGTAAAGTATGACCATCTTGTGTTTACCGGATATAAGAGACAGTGTATAGCTGAACCCTGTATCCTCGAAATTTGCCTCTTCAATATAATTCTTTATCATTTTACGCTTTCCTTTAAGATAGTACTTGTAACTTTTCCACTACCTGTTACAATTATATATATGGACGCAAATCCTGTCAATCAAAAACAAGAAACGAGGTAATTACAATGAGAAAGAAACTCAACATAACAGAAGGCATCTTCCCGATGCCGGTTTTAATGGTAGCTACCTACAATGAAGATGGCAGCGTTAATGTTATGAATGCCGCCTGGGGTACCATGCAGGAAAGGGGCAATGTAGCACTCAACCTGACAAAAACACATAAAACGGTAAAGAACATCAGGGAAAGAGGCGCTTTTACGGTTAGTATCGCTGATGCCGCCCATGTAGTGGAAGCGGACTATTTCGGTGTCGAATCAGGCAACAGGGTTTCAGACAAATTTAAGAACAGCGGTCTCACCGCAAGTAAGTCCGAAACCGTGGATGCTCCGATCATCAATGAATTTCCACTCTGCCTTGAGTGTGAATTTATTGAATATCAGGACGGGACATACGGATGCGGTGTCATCGGCAGGGTAGTAAATGTCACCGCAGATGAAAGCGTCATGGCTGGTGACAAGGTTGATATGTCTCTGGTAAACGCAATCGCTTTCGATCCCTATACACATGGCTATTATAAGGTTACCGAAAGAGTGGGGGAAGCCTTCAAAGACGGCATGCAGTTAAAAAAATAATACCGGCACAGGGGCCTCCGTCCGGAGGCCCCTGCTCCGCTCAATTTCCTTTGGACAGCCCCATAATCCATTTGATGATAGGTATCCCATCCCATAATGACCGTATCGACATCCCGTACAAATCCTCCGTGCCTCACCGGATCACCGCCCGTCGCGCCACCAGATACGCCGCCCCATAGTACATCAGATACAGCCCCAACATCGCTGCCGCCGTGACAGACGCGATCACCGGCACGCTTCCCGCCATCCCGTCCATATGCAGCGCATCCACGGTCCGCATCCCGATCATACAGGTCGGTATGCTCATCACCATCGCCGAACCGAAAGGCAGCAGAAAGAAGAAAAAAGTCTGCCCGAACAAAGCCCTGCCCTGCTCCCGCTCGTCTACTCCCAGCCGAAACAGCACTTCATACCGCCGCCTGTCCTCCGTCAGATCAGACAGCATCTTAAGCGCCAGGATCGCCAACGCCATCAGCAAAAATACCGCCGCCACAAACAGCGCTCCCGCCACGATGACGGCGCTCGTCTGGTTATCCAGCTGCCGCCCGTACTCCCGCAGGAAAAAGTCGCTGCGCTGCCTCGTCTCCCTTCTGTCTCCATACCCGGCCACATCCGGATAGGTCAATTCCTTCTTGAGCGCCATCCCGTCGTATGCCCCGTCCTCCAGATCGTACGCCACAAAAGACAGCACCTTTTCCATGGAAGCTGCCGCTTCATCCGGCACCACCGCAAAAAAGTAAGTCTGACAAAAGGTCGGATATTCCTCCGTATACCCCCGAAACCGGTAAGTCTTCCCCGCTTCTGTAAACGTAACGCTGCTGAAATCCGTCATCCCCACCCGGCCATCGATGCTGACGATCAGATACTCGTCCACCAGCGTTACCTTCTCATACCCCAGCGGCTCGATCAGCGCATTGAAGTCTCCCGCCGGCATAAAAAGATCTACCAGCCCTGCATACCCTACATCTTTCGACCAGCAGGTATGCTCATACAGATCCCGCCTGCCCGTGGTATACAGCTGATACGGAATCTTCTTAAGAATGGCACGATACTTTTCGATCCGCCGCTCACATTCCGCCAGCGGGATGGCATTTTCCTGCTCCCTGCCCTCAAAGAAACGGTCCTCACAGTAGGTCGCATCATAAGGATAGCTCCTCTCAAGCATTTCCGCCTGCCCGCCTTTTATGATAAAAGATAGGTTCACCCAGATCACCGCAAAAGTCAGAAGGAAAGCCAGACTCCCGTGCATCAGGGCATTGCTGCTCAAAGAACCGGAAAGCTGCCGCAGCACGAAAGTACGGCTGCCCCTTATCCTGAACCGCCTGCATCTTAACAGGAGAAACACCACGCTCTTCGTCAGCGCCACATGAAAAAGCATAAGCGCCAGCGCAAACATCCCCATGACCGAGATCAACGAACCGGCCGAACCTCTGCTCTCCCGGATCAGCGCCTCGATCTGCCCGCTCAGGCTCACCAGACATCCAACCATCACCGTTACCGCCGCCAGCATAACGCAGGCCCAGCACACCGGATGCCGCACCGCCTTCTCCACCTTTTTCTCTCCATGAAGCAGATCATGGATACTAACTTTACGCAAATACCCGGACGACACCAACAGCGCCATCACGAAGATTCCCGCCACCACGACCATCGTGATCCGCAGTCCCTGCAGCGAATACCCGGAAAAAGCATAGGCCGCCTCCGTCATGCGCATCACCAGTGCCAGCAGCCCCTGATACAGAAAAAGGCCCAGCACCAGCCCCGCTCCCAACGCCGCTCCGCAGATCAGCAGCGTCTCAAACAGAAAAATCCGCTGGATATCTCCCCGCTGCATCCCCAGCGTCAGATAAGTGCCAAACTCCCTTCTGCGCAGTTTCAGCATAAAAGAAGTGGCATAGCTGAGTACAAAGGCCACCACCAGTCCCACCAGAGCCACCATCCAGGTCAATATCGTGCGCAGGTCACTTTCGCCATTCAGGAGCAGTAACAGCGCATTGCTGTAGAGCACATTGTTCACTGCAAAAAGCAGCGCCACCGAAAATGCCACCGTCATAAAGTAGATCAGATAATTGGTAAACTGCCTTTTCACATTCCGCACTGCCAGTTTAAAAAACATCCGTCTCACCTCCCAGCGCCGCCGTAGCGGAAAGAATCGCCTGATACATCTCCTTCCGGGTTCTGCCGCCCCGGTTCACCTCGCTCCAGATCTGCCCGTCTTTCAGAAAAAGCACCCGCTCCGCATAAGAGCCTACCACCGGATCATGCGTCACCATCAAAACAGTAGCCTGCAGCTTTTCATGCATCATCGCAAAAGTCTCCATCAACAGCCTGGAATTTCTGGAGTCCAGCGCTCCCGTCGGTTCATCCGCCAGAACAAGCGCCGGCGCCGTGATCAAAGCCCGGGCACACGCCGCTCTTTGCCGCTGCCCGCCCGAAAGCTCCCAGGGAAATTTTCCCAGCTGGTCTTTGATCCCCAGAGCCGCCGCCACTCTCTCCAGTTCCTCTTCCGTCTTCCGGAGCGCCTCCCGTTTCAGATTTAACGGCAGTATGATATTCTCCCCGATCGTCAGGGTATCCAGCAGATTATACTCCTGAAAAATGAACCCCAGCTCATCCCGCCGAAAAGCCGCAAGCTCCTTCTCCTTCATCCCGGACAGATGCTTTCCCCGGATACAGATATCCCCCGAGCTGGCCCGGTCGATCGTCGCGATCACGTTGAGCAGCGTACTTTTCCCCGATCCCGAGGCTCCCATGATCGCCGCAAACTCTCCTTCCCGCACCCCAAACGATATCCCGTCAAGTGCCTTTGTCACCACACTGCCCCTGCCATAATATTTCGTCACATTCGTAAGCCGTAAAATTTCCCTCATGCACCCACCTCCATGTGCCTACTATACCACACCCTTCCTCTTTCTTTTCTATCCCAATCTCTCCGCAACCCTTACATTTTTGTAAGACTACAGGGAGAACGTAAACCGCGTATAGCGTCCCGCCTCCGACTCCACCGTAAATCCGATCCCCAGCTTTTCACACAACCGCTTCACCACATACAGCCCCATGCCCGTACTGTTTGGGAACTTCTCCCCGTTGGTCCCTGTAAACCCGCGGTCCGTGATCCGTTCCACCTCATGGGACGGCACCCCGATCCCGTCGTCCTCCACCACGATCCGGTTTCCTTCTGCCTGCAGCAGAATCCGGCACCCCGGACAGTACTTGGCCGCATTGACCAGCAGCTGCTGTACCATATAGGACAGCGACTTCTCATCCCCATAAGCCGTGAAATCTCCCGTAAGCTCCACCCTGATCCCGGCCGCGATCAATATTTCCATCTGCCTTTTGACCGCCTCTTCTAAAAGTCTGCCCGCCGAAAAGCGCACTGCCCGGATATCCCTGTCTGCACTGCGAAGCCTTGCATAGTACAGAATGTCTTCCGTCAGATTATCGGCCCGCCTGATCTCCCTGGCACAGCGGCCCGCCACCTGACACACCTGCCCTCTGCACAGCGGCTCCTGATTGGCCAGGATCAGCGAACAGGCCGTCAGCGGCGTCTTCAGCTCATGGATCCACCGCTCCACATACTCCATATATTCCTCTTTCTCCCGTCTGGCCGTCTCCGCCGCGTCGATGGCCGAGGCGGAAACACTTTTCATCACCCGGTAATAGCAGCGTTCCACACCGCCTGCCGGCACGGGCAGTACCTCCCCTGCCAGATACCGTTCCGGCAGACTGGCAAGCAGGTTCTCCAGCTGCACAAGCCTCCTTTTCAGCACCAGATAATCTACCGCCAGATACAGCGCCGTAAACAAAAAGATCCCGCCGTACAACACCACAGTAAAAGCCGGCGTTACACCACAGATCAACAAAAAGCACAAAAGCAGAATCAGTCCCACACCGTCAAGCAGCAGAAAGACCATTTTCCCCTGCAGATATTCCCCGACTTTCATAACCGATACCCCACACCGCGGACCGTGCGGATAAACGCATCGGCTCCCATGCGCCTCAGCTTTTCCCGCAGCCTGTTAATATTGACATACAACGTATTCTCGTCGATAAAGCAGCTGTTGTTCCACAGATCTTCGACGATTTCCTGTCTGGTGCACAGATCCTTTTTCATCAGACAGGCAAGGATCCGGGCTTCGTTCTTCGTCAGCTCCGCCGTCTGTTCCCCGTAGCCCACCCGCAGATCTGCCAGATAAAGCGTCAGTCCCCGCACGGTACGTACCGGCTCTGCATTCCGCTTCAACAATCTGGCGATCCGCATCAGCAGGACCGCAGAGTTATAGGGTTTGCGGATATAGTCATCCGCCCCGACACCGAATCCCACGATCTCGTCCTCCACGGCCTCTCTGGCCGTCAGGAAGATCACCGGCACATCCGAATGCTTCCGCAGCCTGCGGCAGATCTCGAACCCGTTCTCCCCCGGCAGGTTGATGTCCAGAAGCGCCAGATCGCAGGGTAGATCCTCTGTGACCTGATATCCGTCCGCGCGAAGAAGCGCCGCCAGTTCTTCCCGGATCACCGGGTCGTCCTCTATCACTAAAATTTTGTACATACTATTCTCCTAAACCGTCAACATCCACCAAAACAGAACATACCGCCACTTCTTCCGCTCCCGCAGCGCCGCCAGCAGTTCCTGCCGCTCACGGACGGCGGTCTGCAGCATCTCCTGTTCTGCCGCCTTTTCCCCATACAGAATCTCTTCATAGTCGCTGATACACTGCAGGGCGCACAGGATTTTAACGGAATCTCCCTGCGCCGCACGCTCCCGAAATTCCTGCAATGTCTCTCCCTCTTCCCTGCGCAGCCCGAGAAATCCAAGCGCCCGCACGACAACGGCAATCTCCATCCGAAACTGCCCCGTCACATCCATTCTTCGGTAATGCCGTCTGCGTATCGCCTGCTGCAGCGCCAGAATGCCGCTCCCTGTCACGCAGACAGCCAGCGCCGCATAACCAAATACCGCCAGAAACCGCAGGGCCTGTGCCCCTGCTGCCGGAGCTTCCTCCACAGCCGGAAGCTCCTCCTTTGCAGACGCGGCAGCAGCCGCATCCCCTGTCGTCCTGCGTCCGGCATCCCCGTTAGAAACCGCCAGACTCCCGTTCCCTTCTTCTGTCGCCCAGGGCGTATAGCGAAGGCCGGCATATCCCGGTGTAGGCTCGAAAGGAATCCAGCCCACACCGTCGAAATAAACTTCCGGCCAGGCATGGGCCATATCGCCGTACACAGACACCTCATCCTTCCCTTTCATCGGCACGCAAAACCCCTGCACATACCGGGCCGGCATTCCCTGTGCCCTCGCCAGCAGCACGAAAGCCGTAGCAAAATGGGTGCAGTACCCTTCCCTGCCCTCCAGCAGAAAATATTCCAGAAATGCCCCCGCATCCCCCGTCTCCTCCGGCAGTCTGCGCGGCTGCTTCGTATAAGTAAAGGATGTCAGCTCCGCTTCCAGCCGCCGCAGCCGCTCCAACGGATCCTGTGCCCCCACCGTCAACTCTTCCACATACTGCCGCGTCTTTTCCGAAAGCTCCACGTCCTCCGTGTACACCTGGTAAATCTGCTGCCGCCGTTTCTCCGCGTCTGCCGACCTGCCTGCACCATACTGATCTTCCGCCCCTCTACCCGTCTCGACCGTATCCGTACTGGCTGTACCTGCCCTGCCCGTCTCGGCTGCACCAGCCTCGCTCCGGCCGGTTCCGTTCCGGTCTTTTGCCACATCCTCTGCTCCCGCACCCGTGCTCACCGCCCGCACAAAGCGGTCAAAGACGTCCGCGCCCGCATTGAGCTGATAATAATTGACCTCATACGTGGTGCCGTATCCCCTTTTTTCCCGGAAAAGAAGGTTGTCCCCGTCCCAGACATAGAATTCCCGGGTCCGCGCCATCCGGATATCTCTCGTCTTCAAAGGCGCGAACAGACAGGACGTGCGGAAGTACTTATAACGGATCTGCAGCGTGACCGCAGAAATCTGATCCTGCATCAGGGTTGCTCCATACAGCCTCGCCGCCTCCTGGGTCTGCACCGCATCCCAGAATCCCCGCACACCGTCCTCCGCCGGCCCGAACCCTGTCCCATGATATTTCTGCTGCCAGCCCTGTCCGTCAAAAGTATCATAAATCTTCCCCGTCAGGTACACATTGGTCACAAGGCTGCCCGTCCCCTGCACCGTCATCATCTCCCGGTCACTTTCCTGCAGCTCATCCTGCAGCAGGCCATCCCTGGAAAACCCGCTCAACGTCGTATCGAAATCATCTCCGCCGCCCCGCATGAAATTCTGGCTCATCCCGATCAAAGACTCACCGATCCGAGACCAGGTGTCCTTCACGAACCGCCACTCGTAAGGTTCCTCAGGCATTGGCATACACAGCAGTAACACAAAATAAAGCCCCATAAAAGGCATGATCCACAGCATATACCGTTTCCGGTCTCTGCCTTTTACCTTGTCCCATTCCCGCTGGATCCATTCCGCGTAGACGACCATGATATAACACAGCGAAAAGGCCACCGCCGTATGGGAAACCTCCCACTCCGTCAGCAGACAGAACAACAGGTAAGAGATCACCAGATCCGCCGTCAGCACCCTGATCACCAGAAACCGTTCCAGAATAAACTGCAGCCCGTAGCAGGCAAAAGCCACTGCCGCCACCTGCAGGATCTCATATCCCGTCTGCCACTGCGCGGCCCATCCGTCCTGTCCCGTCTGCCACAGAAACCAGGAACGGACAAAAAGACCGCTCTGCTCTGCGCCCAGAGCTGCCGCCACAGCCCCCAGAAACACAGCCGTCAGGAGTACGCACACCGCCCTGCCTTTGGCCGTACACCGCTGCAGTCCTGCGCAGAATAAAAGCACAGATACCGCGGTCAGGACATGCAGATAAGAAAGCGTCCCGATTCCCAGAAACCGTCCCGCTCCGGCCAGCACAATGCCAAGCAGCATCCCCGTATACAGCAGGCGATAACCGTTCTGCCCTGCCTTTTTCCAAAAATGCAGCCCGTCTCCCATCACAACTCCCCTTCCAGTTCCGCTTCCACGGGAACCACCACGATCCTTTTCCGCTCACTGCCAAACTTAAGATACTCGTCCATGTTCCTGTCGGTGACCAGACACAGTACCGCGATCCCGCCGCCCGCCGCGATCTGTTCCGCCATCTGCCAGACCGCATCCGACCACATATGCAGCACGAAAAAGAGGATCCTGCAGTCCTGCCATACCCCCTCTGTCAGAGCCTGCCTGCCCGTCTCCTCCACCGCTTCCTCTTTCGCAAAATCAATCCCGGCCGCCTGCCGGTAAAAGGCATCGAAGTCCTGCAGATCCTGCACATGGCAGCGCACCATGCCCCGCTGTCCGTAACAGATATCACAGGCCATATTCCGCTGTGCAAAATAGACCGTAAGCGCCAGAAGCACCTCCAGCATCTTATTTTCCAGCGGCAGATATTCCCTGTTGTCGCCGCTGTAACGTTTCGTGTCGCACAGGATCGCGATACCCGTCTTCTCCTCTCCGGTGCGGTTCCTTACTTTCAGCGCCTGCGCCCTGGCGGTGGCCTTCCAATGGATCTGCTTCAACGCATCCCCCGCCACATAATCCCGCACCACCACATCGGCCTGGGTCTGTGCCCGATACGTCTCCCGCTGCAAAAGATCCGCAATATCCGCGATGCACTGCAGCTCATCGACCCGCACGACCCTCGGCAGGACCAGCGCCTTGATCGTCTCCGGCACCCGGTAGCTGATCTGAAACAGCCGCAGGAAATCCGTGATCACGATCTCCTTGACCCCGACCTCATACTCTCCCCGGTATTTACAGACAAGTTTCGTCTCAAAAGTATATTTATCCCCCGGCAGCAGTTCATAAGAAGTCCCGTCTGGCAGCTTTTCCACATAGGAAAAAGAAGAAAACAGCCGCACGCCCACACTCGTAAATGCAAAATAATCGTCATTCTGCAGCACGAAAAAGTAAGGCACCGGCTGCCCGCACACCACATTCCTGCTCTCCAGTTTCTGATAGATCTTAAACCGGAGATAGACCGCCAAAAGATAGACCGCCGACACCACCGGTACAAGCGTCACCCCGAAAAAGAAGCCATAGCTGACCGCTCCCCCGTAGAAACTGATCACGGGCAGCGAAAGAAGCCACAGCCCCAGCAATGCCCACCTGCGCAGCCTCGTCTGGCGGCCGGCGCCCGCCCGCTTCTTTTCATTCCTTTTCTCTCTTCTCTTCGCTATCCTTTTCATGTCCATGTTCTATCCTGTCCGTTCATACGGGTATCTTCGCCTGCAGCACAAGGCTTTTCAGGACAGCGGCCGCATCCTCTTTCCGCAGCCTTGCATCCGTGGAAAGCGCCAGCCGGTGCAGAAGCACCTGCATCGCCACCGTTTTTACATCATCCGGCTTCACAAAATCTCTCCCCATGAGCAGTGCATTACCCTGTGATGCCCGGATCAATGCCAGAAAAGCCCGCGGGCTGGCCCCCAGCATAAACCGCTCTTCCTGCCTGGTCAGATCTACGATATCCTTCATATAGTCAAGCAGTGCATCGCTCACACTGACCGCGGCTGCCGCTTCCCTCAGCTGCAGAATTTCCGCCGGACCGCATACCGCCCGGGCGCTGTCCGGCGTCTCGCCTTTCAGATGCGCCTGTGCCATCCGGATTTCCTGCTCCCGCTCCGGATAACCGATGGAAAGCCGCATCATAAAGCGGTCCATCTGCGCTTCCGGCAACGGATAGGTGCCCAGAAATTCCACTGGATTCTGCGTGGCGATCACCATAAAAGGCTCCGGCAGCGCATGCACGACCCCGTCCACCGTCACCTGCCCCTCGGCCATCGCCTCCAGCAGGCTGGCCTGGGTCTTGGGCGAAGTCCGGTTGATCTCATCCGCCAGCAGGATCTGGTTCATCACTACCCCTTCCCGGTATTCGAACTCTCCGGTTTTCATATTGTAGACCGATATGCCGGACACATCCCCCGGCAGCGTATCCGGCGTAAACTGTATCCTGCCGAAACTGCAGGACGTGGTCTTTGCCAACACCCCTGCCAGCGAGGTCTTTCCCACACCCGGCACATCCTCCAGCAGCACATGTCCGCCGGCCATAAGGCACACCAGCATATCCTCCACCACATCTTCCTTGCCGATAAAAACACGGTTGATGCTCTCCCGCAATGTTTCGATTGTCTCAAAAATCCTCTGCTCCATTCTGCCTCCCCGTTAAAGGCTTACGCCGTTTTTCCCTAAAATAAAAATACCGCAAAATGAATGCCTTGTCTACATTCGTTCTACGGTATTTCTCCCGCGCGGCAGTTCACCACTGACCGCCGCAAACTGTATCGTTAACGACATTAGAAATTTTGTTAACGATAACGCATTGTATTACACTCTATATTCCGAATTAATTCCCTACAATATCCACCGCATGCATGTAAGCATCCGAACCACGGGCGCACGATACGGTCACCTTCCTGTCCGCAGTCAGTACCTTAAATCCCGTCATGCTCCTGACCACATCCATTTTCAGCTCCATCTCGCCCCACTTTGTATTCAGATAAAGTACATTCTCCGTCGATTTGGAAGCTACCGTGCCGGTCACTGTCGAGGTGGACGACGTATCTACCGATGCCGGAATCACAACTTCCTTCGCCGTCATGACCACTGCCGCATGCATGTAAGCGTCAGAACCCCGGTAGACGGTGGCTGTCACGTTCCTGCCCGGCATCAGGAAAATACCGTTTCTGGAATCCGTGTTACCGTCGAGAACGATCTGCATCTCCCCATAAGAAGTGGTCAGATACAAGAGACCGTCCTTCGTCTTCGAATCCACGGTGCCGGTGACCGTGGACGTGCCGGCCGTCACCGTCCCCGTCGGCGAGGGCGTCAGCGAAGAGGCTGCCGCGGTAGAGCCGCTTCCCACACTGCCGGACGCCGAATCTGTAATACTGGTGGCGTGCATAAAGGCATCGGAACCCCGCGAACAGGTGATCGTATATGTTTTATTGACTACCAGCACGGAACAACCGCTCATATTCGTGCCGGGATCCAGCTTGATCTGCATCTCCCCCTGGGCGGTATTCACACAGAGAATATCATCTTTGGATTTCTCATTGATCGTCCCGGTGATCGTGGCATTGGTCGTAGAATCCAGCGCGATCGACTGTGACGGCGCCACAGAAGTGATCTTGACCGCGTGCAGATAACCATCCGAACCGTGGGATACCGAAACATAAATGTCCTTGCCCGGAAGCAGTATCTTACAGCCGCTGGCATCCGTGCCGCCGTCGATCTTGATCTCCATATTGCCCTCCCGCGTGGAGAGCTTTAACAGCTCGTTGGTCGTTCCCGCCATAACGCTTCCCTGTACCGTTGCAATCGTCTCGGCCGCCTGCACCTTCATCGGCACCGGCAGCGCCGTTACCATGAGCAGTGCAAGACAAAACAGCGAGCATATCTTTGTGATCACATGCTTTCTCATAATGTACCTCCATAAAATATCTTACCGTTTACAATTCAGATTATGTAAACTCATAATACACCACTCCTTATGAAAAAGCAAGCTGTATTCTGTATTTTACCGCTTATTTTACTGTCTCCTGAAAGTCCTGATTCTCCGTACACCTTCCCTTTCTCACAGCCTTTGGAGCAAATGCAGGATCCTTGCCGAATCGTTGTCTCATTTTACCCATGCGCAGTTCCATCCTATGTTATGTCACCGTAACCGGCAGGGCTTCTTGTCCGGCTTCCGGAGTCTGTTTTTTCCATTTTCCCTGTGCAGGAACGGTTCCAAGCAAACCTCCTATCCTTTCACCGCCCCCAGAGCAATTCCTTTCACGAAGAATTTCTGCACATAAGGATAGATGATCAGTATCGGTAAAATGCCCACCACTGCGATTGCCATACGTACCGTAGACTTCGGGATATCCACTGCTCCTGTCGCAGAAGCCGCAGCCGCAGAATTTGAAGATAAAAATTCCATATTTTTCAACATATTATTTAAAAGCTGCTGAATACTATAAAATTTACTGTCTGTTACATAATACAGTCCATTGGTCCAGTCATTCCAATACCCAACACCAATAAACATACCTATAACCACTGCAATGGGCTTCGAGAGTGGCAGAATAATATTTCCAAAAATCTTATATTCGCTCGCCCCGTCTATGTATGCCGCCTCCGTCAGAGACGCCGGCACATTATTCTGTATATAGCTCCTTACCAAAATGACATTCATCGCTCCCATAAGAAGTGAAGGGATGAGCAGCGCCCATATGGTGTTTTTGATATGAAAATATCTTGTGTACATGGTGTAAGTCGGAACCAATCCGCCGTTAAACAGCATGGTAAACAACAGAAACATGGTAAAAAATTTCTTCCCCGGAAAATCGTTCTTTGACAAAGCATAAGCATACATCATAGTAATCAGCAGGCTCGCCGTTGTTCCTACAGCCGTTACAATGATCGTAATAAAATATGCTTTGAAAATCTGCATTTTTTCCGTCCAGATATAGGCATATGCTTCCATGCTCCATTTCTTTGGAAAAAAAGAATAACCATTCAGTGCAATTTCCGTACTGTCTGTGAAGGATGCAATAAACAGCAGGATAAAAGGAATAAGAATCAGTATAGTCGCTGCCGCCATAATAATATTTGCAATGATCTGAACCTTTTTATTCGTCTCGCCCATTTATCTCTCCCTCCTAGAACAATGCATTTTCTGCGCTGTATCTGGTTGTAATCCAGTTTGCCAATAAAATCAGAAGAAATCCTACAACCGACTGATAAAAACCTGCCGCCGAACTCATCCCCACATCGCCCAGCGTGATCAATCCGCGGTATACATATGTATCAATCGTACTGGTTGCATCAATCAATGCCCCTGAACTCATAGGTACCTGATAGAACAACCCAAAATCCGAATAGAATATTCTTCCCACGTTTAAAAGCATCATGGTGATAATCGTAGGTTTAATAAGCGGCAGTGTAATATAGCGTATTTTCTGCATCTCTTTGATTCCATCTACTGCCGCCGCCTCATACAACTCCTGGTCAATTCCAAGAATAGAAGACAGATATACGATCGTTCCATAGCCCACACCCTTCCAACAGTTGATCACTACCAGGATAAACGGCCAGTATTTTGGTTCTGTATACCATGAGACCGGTTCCAATCCCATAGCACTTCTGACCCCGTTAAAAAGTCCGGTGTCGCCAGCCAGGAAAGCATATGCCAGATAGCTGACAATGACCATGGAAATCATAAACGGCAACATGATTACCGTCTGATAACATTTAACAGCCATTTTATTTTTGATTTCACTAAGCAGGATTGCGAACAACAATGCAACTACCAGATTAATGATGATAAATGTTACGTTATAGCAGATCGTGTTTCTCGTAATATTAAAAGCGTCAGGAGTCTTGAAAAGATACTCAAAATTCTTCAGTCCGGCCCAGTCGCTTCCCCAGATTCCTTTCTGCCAGTTGACATTCTTAAATGCCATTACCAATCCGCCCATAGGCAGGTAGTTGTTTATCAGAAGATACAGGAAACCCGGCAGGAGCATAACATAAATTGGTATATTTTTTTTCAGTTTTGTTTTCATGGTAACCCTTTCCAATCTCTTCTTAACAAGCTGGACTGCCATAAGTGAACTTTCGGCAGTCCAGCGAAATTTAAAGTTACTCAGCACTCCATGCGTCCAGCTGGCTTTGCATTTCGTCTACAATATTCTGCATCCCTGCCGCTTCCAGCTCACTGTTAAACTGTGCCACTGCTTCCTCTGGGTCAGCCATCCCCGAATAGATCATAGCCGTATACTTATCAAGCACATTCTGCACCGCAGTAATCTCCGTTTTTACGTTAGCAGAGTCAAAAGTAAATCCATATGCCGGGGAGAAGGTGGCATTGTTATTAAACTCTTCATATTGCGCCCAGATGTTATCCGGGTCAGTCTCCCATGCAAGGCCAATAGAGCCATTACCTGTCAGCCATGTTTCATTGGTCCAGCCAACTGTCGTACCGTCAACACCTTCCGGATATCCGGCTACTCCATCACGTACCTCTACATAATCACTGCCCTCGATTCCATAGTGCAGCAAATTCTGCGCTGCAGGATTCGTATAAATCATGTTTAAAACTGCCAGTGCTTTCTCAGGCGCATCGGAACCTGTCGGAATCGTATATTGAAATCCTGCAACATTGCTTGTTCCTGTTACACAGTCGGTAATCGGAATCACCGTCACATCACATCCCGAATTGATGCTTTCCTGTGTCTTTGTGCCGGGATGAATCGGACCTACATATCCAAAACAGCTTCCCGCTTTCAAAAATGTCTGCCTGGTGTCCGTAAGGGTAGTAGAGTCTGCAATATAATACCCTTTCTGATTCCAATCGTATGCCAGCTTCGCCACATCCATAAACTCGTCAGAAGCATAGATGTTATAAGCCGTAAGTCCCTGGCTTCCATCAGCATAAACGCCTGCTATATTTGTCTGCAGAATATCAAAGGTACCGGCAAAGGCATTTTTCATCATACCAGCCCCTACCTCGGCGGGTACCAGGACATCCAATTCCGGATGTGTTTCCTTTACCTGTGCCAGAAGTCCGTCCACATCATCCCAGGTTTTGACAGATGCAACGTCTGTGCCAAGTTCCTCCAGGATATCTGTTCTACAGACCAGGCCGGTGCCTGATGCAAATTCATGATAACTTGGGAAACCATATAAAGCATCGCCAACATAACATGCTTTTACATACTGCTCCATCATCTCCATGGTTTCCGGTGCATATATGGGAGCCATCCCGGCGATATCCAGAATCTGTCCGCTGTTTGCACTGGTCTGCACGGTTCCGAGATTAAAAAGGATATCCACATCCTCTCCACTCGAAAGCATCAGGTTTGTCTGCTCGGAATAAACACCCCATTCCAGAATATTTAAATCAACCGTACAGTCAACTGTTTCCTTTGCAAGTTCTGTCAAAGCAGCTTCTACTGCCTCCAGACTGCCCGGAGCCGAACTGTTGCCCGGAAAAACGATAGTAATGACATTATCCTTTCCGTCCTTCAATACGGATGATGTCTCAGACGACTCAGAATCTTCGACACTGGCAGCTCCCTCCTCACTCTCAGCCCCCGTACCGGATGTACTCTCACTCCCGGTACTGCCATCATCCGAACCACCACAACCGACAAGCACCGATGCTGTCACAGCTGTTGTCAATAATAACGCAATAAACTTTCTTTTCATCTTATCCTCCTTTTTTCGTTGCAGGTTTACTTACTTTTTTCATTTTAGCAAAGCGCTTTTTTTAGAACGATTCATTTTTCGAACCAAAGGTTTTGAAAATCAAACTTATCTATCTGTCTATATTAGCCTCATCAATCCACGTCAAAAGCATGTCATTATCTATCACACCGTTTGTCACCAGATTAATATATCGCAGCGGCATTTTATCTATTTTGTCCTCCGACAGCATTTCCCCAAAAATGCTGCTGTTTTCCTTCCCTTTCCCGGGAAAATAAGGCTGTAGTTTCTCCAGGATTTTCTTAAATACGCGTTCTCCTGCCTCGGTTTCCCGCAGTCTTCCTACGGTTGACCACCCAGATACTGGTTTTAAATGTTTTTCCTTCCCATAAACCGTAATCTCCCTTTCCAACCGTATATCCTGACAGGAAGCACCCACCTTCACAATATACGTGCCATCCGGCACATACCAACACTCTTTATTCGCATAATAAAAAGCGAAATCCCGCCTGTTAAGTGTAAAATTTACCGTCTTTTCTTCTCCGGCTCCCAAAAACACCTTGCAGAATCTTTTCAATTCCTTATCCGGCCTTTTTTCTATAAAATCAAACATTCCTACATATAACTGAACAGTCTCCGCACCTGCTCTGTCGCCCACATTTTTTACTTTGAGGGATATGGAAATTTCTTCATCTTCCTCCTCAAACACTTCCTTCTGCAATTTCAGATCGGAATAAGAAAACTGCGTATAGCTCAGCCCATGTCCAAAGGGAAACAGTAAATCTGTCTGTTTCTTATCGTAATATCGGTATCCCACAAATACCCCCTCCGCATACACCACCTCTTTCTTATCGCCTGGAAAATGAAAATAGGCCGAGGTATCCTCCAATCGCTTTGTAAAGGATACAGGAAGCTTTCCGGAAGGATTCACAATACCAAAAAGTATTTCTGCCAAAGCACATCCCATTCCCTGCCCTGCCATAAAGCACTCGACAATTCCCTTCACCTTATCCTTCCATGGCATTGCCACAGCGGAGGCGTTAGATAGAATCACTATCACATTATTGTTAACTGCACAGACCTTTTCCAACAGATCCTCTTGATTTTTCGGAAGCGAAATAGACTTTCTATCGTGCCCTTCCATCTCCACATCAGACGGCTGTCCCATAAACAGAAGCACCTTCCCGCATTCTTTCGCTATCCGTACTGCTTCCTCCTCCAACTCTAAACAAGTCTTATTGTTTTCCGAATATCCCTGCGCATATGATATACTGCATCTTGCTGCCATCGCCTGCTGCTTTATAAAATCATACGGAATGTCCAGCCTGGTCTTAATCACTCTCGCGCTTCCTTCCAGTGTATAGCGCGGCTCTTTTGCATAACTTCCTATGACTGCCAGTTTTTCATCTGCTTTTATCGGAAGAACACAATCCTCGTTTCTCAGCAAAATAATTCCCTCCCGGGCAATCTGTCTGGCCATCTCATGATGCTCTCTATGCAGTTCCTCCCGGGACTTTAACGTCCTCATCGCTTTCATGCGCTGGCTCTGCTCCACAGCTCGTAACAGATGCAGGCAGCACCTGTCCACAGCCTCCTCGGATAAAGCGCCGTTCTCAACTGCCTTCCTTATTTTCTCTGCTCCTATGCCCCCGGAATATGGCATATCCAGGTCCATTCCTGCCTCTACAGCCTTCGCCGGATGTACAATGCCAAACCAGTCTGACACGGTAAATCCTTCAAACCCCCACTCTTCCCGCAGAATATCCGTTAAAAGATGCTTATTTTCCGCTCCGTACTCTCCGTTTATCTGATTTAATGCTGTCATGACCGACATAGGATTCGTCTTTTTCACAACTGCCTCAAACCCCGGAAGGTAAAGTTCACGAAGCGTTCTCTCATCAATCAACGCATTGATATATTCCCTCTCCGTCTCCTGGTTGTTTCCCGCAAAATGTTTCAGGCAACATCCTACTCCTGCACTCTGTATTCCCTCTGCAAAGCCTGATGCTATCGCGCCTGTCAGATACGGATCTTCCGATAGATACTCAAAATTTCTTCCGCAGAGAGGAGATCGGACTAGATTTAATGCTGGCGCCAACAGAACGTCCACGCCTGCATTTGCTGCCTCTTCCCCCAGAATCTGCCCGTTTTTTCTTGCGCACTCTGGATTCCAGGTGGCTGCCAGGCATCCACCGGACACGATCGCCGTCGCTGGTATGCTATCGTGAATACCCAGATGATCTCCCTCTCCTTCTTGTTTACGTAATCCACAGGGACCATCCGCCAGGGTGATTGCCGGTATTCCCTTTTCCGGATAATCCACCGTTTGCCACATATCCTTTCCGCTGAGCAGACGGATCTTTTCTTCCAGTGTCAACTGTCCTAATTTTTCTTTTGCCCACATACTGTCTCCTCCTAAATTTTACAGATATCTCTTTTATAACGTCTTCACATCTTCAAGTCTATTTAAAATTTAAACTTCCACTTTTCTAAAGCAAACTTCACATTACCTTTTGATTGATTTTCTAAACGGATATACTATAATGAAACAAAAGCACACGATACCATACACTAAATATATAAGATCCAGCACGTCCAACTTACTAAAATGATGTTGGCCGGAGCAACGATCACGAGGCATATGATGAAAAAGAAAACAATTTCGCTGACATCCAAAATCCTAATGCTGTTGATTATACTGGTAGTACCTTTGAATATTGTATCTCTGATCGTTTCCACCATTATGATACGGGACGCAAGGACCTCCATCATCAATTCTATCCGCTCTACCCTTCATACTTATACTGACAGCATTGACCAAATACTATACAATACTAATTCTTTGCTCTACGAACTCAATGAAAGAAATGCGGATTTTCTCACAATGATTGACGGAGAAGACAATCTCTCCTATCAGTTGGCCAAATCCAGCCTCATAAAAACAATTCGCAACAACCAAATACTATCTCCTACAGCCGACTATTATTACTTTTATCAAAAAGAGATCAGTGATTTACTCATCGTTCCTCACAGCAGTTCTCTTTTCGATGATTTTCTTTTCTCCAACAATTATTTCAGCGAAAATCTTCTGGCACATTCCACCTGGCATCTTGTGGAAATTGACAGAAAACCTTATCTTACCAAAATTACTTCCAGCGGCTCTCTATATTATGGAGCTTTCATTCAGCTTGATCATATCGTGTCAGACATGAGTGATTATCTGAACTATCCTGTTCGTGAAATCATATATACAGAAGACTGTCCATTCATCGTAACACCTGAGCATGACAGCCGTACCGTAGTCACCTCCGTAAAATGCAACCGTACTGACCTTTATCTGAATCTGATTCTCGATGCCTCCATCCTGGTCAGCAGCATTTCAGGCTGGCGTTGGATTTTAATAGCTGTCATCGCTCTATACATCGCCCTTGTCCCTCTCCTTTACCGTTACATACGCAACTGGGTAATCACTCCACTGGCGCAGTTAAATACAGCCCACCTTCAGCTGCAGCAGGGAGAAGAGAATTATAGAATCATGCAGCCATCAAATTCCACGGAGTTCAGCCAGGCTTATGCCTCCTTCAACAGCATGGCAGAAAGTCTGCAGAACCTTCGCCTGGAAAAGATCAACAATGAACTTGCCAGAAAACAGATGCTGTTAGACAACCTGCAGTTACAGATTCGTCCACATTTTCTGTTGAACACCTTCAATTTGCTCTACAGCATGATTCAGACCAGGAAGACACAGCCCGCTCAGGAAATGATTCTGTATCTCTCCCAGTATTTCCGGTACCTTTTTCAGTACAATCGGGAACTGGAACTTTTCCCGAAAGAATGGGAGTTGATTCAACAGTACTTAAAAATTTCCTCCTTCCAGCACCCTGACTCCTTTACCTTCCAATATGATTTGGATCCCGAAATTAACCTGGTGCGGATACCTCCGCTTTTACTGCATAATTTTTTTGAAAATATTCTGAGTCATGCACTGATACACGGCAGAATCGTCCATATTATGTTCAGCGGCTTTTACGATAACAGCCTCGTTACCTTTCAGATTGCAGACGACGGGCGCGGCATACCACCAGAAGATGTGGAATTGATCAATAGCGGGAACTATGAGGAATACCAACGCGGCATTCATGTGGGGCTGCGCAACTCCGTTACCCGCATAAAATATTTTTATAACCAGCAGGGAACTATCCATGTGGATTCTACACTGGATGAAGGAACTGTTTTCACAATTACATTTCCCTATGACTTAGAGGAGGATATAGAAAATGAAGCTTTTGATGGTGAATGATGCAGAAATTACAGTGAATGCCATGAAGGATGAAATCGACTGGCTTTCCTATGGAATTGACGAAGTGTTTATCGCCTACAATGTAGCAGAGGGACAAAGCATCATCTCCAAACATCCCGTTGATATTCTTTTATGCGATATTGAAATGCCTGGGGAATATGGAATTGCCTTGATTCGCTGGATTCGTGAAAGTGCTTATGATATCGACTGCATCCTGCTGACCTGTCATGCCGAGTTTGCCTACGCCAGAGAAGCCATCACCTTAAACTGCCAGGATTACCTGCTTCTCCCCGCCAGCTATGAGGCAATCGGACAGACCGTCAGGAAAGTGATACAGCGCCGGGAAATGCGGCTGCAGAATGCCCGTCTGCAGGAATACGGAAAATCCTGGCTTAAATCCAGGGAAGAACATGTTCTGGTCAATGAAGACATACCCAAAAGCCCCAGGGAGGTTGTAGAGGAATGTACTTCTTATATCCTGCAGAATTTAAATAATGAAACGCTCAGCGTAAACGAACTTGCCTCCCATTTTTACTTAAATCCCATATATTTAAACCGTATTTTTAAAAAAGAAAAAAATATTTCCATCAGCCAGTTTATCATTCAGGAAAAAATGTCCCTTGCGGCTCAGTTGTTGAAAAATCCGACCAGTTCTGCCGTCGCCGTGGCAATTCAGGTCGGATATCCAAATTATTCTTACTTTTCTACAATATTTAAAAAGTACTATGGATGCTCACCATCCCAGTATCGGGAACAATAAAATAATTTCATGACAACAGCAGGATTCCCCACATCTTTCCAAAATCTACAGGGGTTTTCTATGCCCAATTATCAGATCACATCCGGAACGGTTTTCACTTTCTTACAGATGTATGCCTCCCACTTTTCGTGAACTTCTGTGCTTCTCTTCATGCCTCTAAGTGTAAGCGTAACCTCCAGCCACTTCCATGTATACTCTTCTTCCATGGAAACCAGCCAATCCACAAAGTCATGGAACTTTGTACCCTGAGAAGTATCCAATATCAAAGTTTGGTTCTACACATCCCCTTCCCGCCCCGCACTCTCATCGCCCCGGCGGGGATGACAGCAGCTGCCGGCACATTTCCCGAAACGCCTCTTTGCCGATTCCCAGCTCCTCAAAATTCTGGTAGCGGTTCAGTTTCATAATGTCCGGTTCCCCAAACAACAGTCGGGCGCCTGTACGCTTCCGGGTACTGCGGTATTCCTTCGGCGTCATCCCCACATACTTTTGAAATACCCTGTAGAAATTGCTCAGTCCTGTAAAACCGCATTCGTAGGCAATGGCCGAAATCTTTTGAGTTGTCTCCTCAAGACATCTGCACACCGCATTCAGCCGCACCGTCGTGATATATTCGTTTAAAGCGATCCCGACCTGCTCCGAAAAAAGCCGGTACACCGTGGACTCACTTACATGCAGCAACCTGGCAAGCACCCCCGCATTCAGCTCCTCCCCAAGATGCTGATTGATATGAGCGGCACAACTGTCGATCAGCTCATGCCTGTGCTGCCCCTCCTTTTTTCCTTCCTTTTTGTATTTTACCAGCACCATCATAAGCTGATACAGATACATATGATAACAGTTCCAGTTCTGCTCCTGTTGCAGCGGGTGCACAGGAAGCGGCTGATTCCTGCACGCCTGCGCTGCCACGGGCAGGTCCGCCGCACACAGCCATGCCATCTCTGACAGAGCCTGCCGGATCAGCCGGGCATCCTCCATTTCCACCCTGTCCGCTTCCAACGTGGAACAGCAAATGCTCCTGCCCTCCATATCACCCAGCATTTTACTGTCGATCGAACAAATGATCTGCACATCCCCCGGCTCCCCGTCATAGATCTCATGGCTGACACCGCCGTTTATCGTAATAAAATCCCCGGCCTGCAGCAGGTACGCAGTCCCGTCTGCCCGCACATGCATCTTTCCCTTGACACAGTAAAGAATCTCCGCATGGTCATGCCAGTGGATGCCGTTTACCATAACATTGATCACCATCACCGAAACAGGAATCCCCAGCATATCCGCCGCCCTGTTTGCCTCATAATATCCCCTCATATCCATGCCCCCGCTTTTGCAGCCTGCTCTGCTCTCTGCCGCCGGCTTCCTGTATAGCTCTTTATCTGTCCTGTATCTGTTCTATCCTGTGACCATTTAAAGATTACTCTATTATAGATCACTCTGACCGGATTTTAAATGCTTTCTGCGGCAACTAACCTTTTTCATAAAAAATCCTGCTGAATTCCCCCGGATGTACGGCGCGCGAATCGTGACAGAATATTGGAAGTTTCTGCGAGAATCTCACAGGTTTTTTACAGAAAAATATAGTATGCTGGACAGTAGAAAAAACAGTAACAATCTATAGTAACAGCAGTAACAATAATAGTAACAACAACAACAACAACAACAACGGTAACAGCAACGGCAACAACAGCAAAATCAAAACAATGGAGGCTTCAAAATGAACGCAAAACAGATCACCACATACGCCATAGGCGGCAAAGCCATCGTAGAAGAGCGCATCCTTTCCGTCACATCGGAGGCGGACGAGCCAAAGCATCTGGAATCCAACGTCATCAACCTTTATCCTGATCTGACTTTTCAGGAGATCGAAGGATTCGGCGGCGCGCTGACAGACACGGTCGGATATCTCTATTCTAAAATGAACGAGACGGATAAGAAACAGTTCCTCGAAGACCATTTCGGGAAGGACGGGCAGCACTACCGTTTCATCCGGATGCATATGGACAGCTGCGACTATTCTCTGGAGGAATATCAGGCAGTGGCGGATCCCATCTCTGACCCGGAGCTGACCACCTTTTCCATTGAGCGCGACCGCACCTATATGATCCCACTGTTAAAAGACGCCATGGCGATGACTGTGGAACCGTTCAGCGTCCTGTTGAGTCCCTGGTCTCCGCCGAAGCAGTGGAAAACACCGCCCGCCCGGCCGAAAAACGACGCTTCCGTCTACGGAGCCGGATTCGACTTATCCGCCTTCACACCGGAAATAGACTATGACACCCCGTCAAGATGCCACGGCGGCAGCCTGAAAAAGGAATACTACCGAAGCTGGGCGCTCTACCTTGCCAAATATGTACAGGCTTACCTGGACGAAGGCATCCCGGTAACGATGATGACGCTGCAGAATGAGACCATCGCTGCGACCAACTGGGACAGCTGTGTCTGGAGTGCCAAAGAGCAGAAAGCCTTTTTAAAAGACCACCTGTATCCGGTATTCAAAGAAGCCGGTCTGACCGATACCGTGGGCCTCTACATCTGGGATCATAATAAAGAACGGGTTGTTGAATTCGCCCGGGAGATGATCGACGACGAGACTGCCGGAATGATAGAAGGAATCGCCTTCCACTGGTATTCCGGAGACCACTTTGAGTCCCTTGACATGGCGCGCACCCTCTTCCCGGACAAAAAACTGATGGGAAGCGAGTGCTGTGCCCTCCATCCGCCCGGAAAAACCAGCCCTTTCGCCGCACTGTCCGGCATGAACGGCCCCAGCATCGCGGAAGTGGAATTCGAGGATGCCGCCGCCTACGGGCATGACATCATCGGCGATCTCAACAACGGCATGAACCGTTGGATCGACTGGAATCTCTGCGTGGATAAAAACGGCGGCCCGCGGCATGTCTCCTCCGGCTTCGGTGCACCCGTCTGCGCCAATGAGGACGGCACATACCGCAAACTTCTGACCTATCATTACATCGGTCATTTCTCACGCTTCCTCCTGCCCGGTGCGAAGCGGATCGGCCACTCACGCTGTGACGACAAAGCAGAACTGACCGCTGCAAAAAATCCGGACGGCTCACTCGCAGTCGTTTTGTTAAACAGGGGCCAGGCAGACGTCTCCTGTGCAATCCGCATGGACGGCCAGATCATCCGTATCACACTGCCGTCTAAAACGATCAGTACGATCTGCATCGCCTGACCGCGGACTGATTCCGTACGCGCCGCCCACTGTCCCGCCGTCAAGAAGCAGCGCCCTGACCTTCCTCTGCAGGCTTGTCCGCACCGGAAGCTGCTCATAGGCGGTATCCGCCGGAACCTGGAACAGCCATTCTATGTATTCGTTCTCTTCCCTGTCTACCGACTTGATCGTGAACCGCTTCTGGAAAGAGACGATATGGGACTGTTCCGGCAGCAGCTGTCTCAATATCGGTGACAGCAGCCAGGACTCACACGTATACCTGTCATAGACATAGTCGGGATAACAGGTCCGGAAAAATGTGTCCGCCTCCTGCATGGAGCGATCCACCGCCTCCGTCGACAGATCCGCATCTGAGGGAATGTGCAGCGCGATCGCCTTTTCCCCTTCCTCTTCACTGAACTCATATTCCAAAGCACCGATCCGAAACAGTGACATACTGATCTGCCGGTAAGCCCACCATCCTCTGTCAAAAAACAGCCGCCCGTTCTTCTGTCTGCATTCTTCCAGGAATCTTGTAAAACACTTCATCGTATCTATGTAAATGCTCTCCGCGATCCCTTTTTGCCGATACCGGTCAAACACACGTCCCGCGCACGCCAGCTGACAGTACAGCATCTTCATGTTATCCGTATCTTCTGCCAGAAAGGCACTTAACTCCCTGTACGCTTCTGCCGCCGTCCGCCGCTGCGTCAACCGCTCCAGATACGGTTCAACCAGTGCAGGCACAAACGCTTCCCCAACAGCCCGCAGCCGGCAGACCACTTCCGGCTGCAGATCTATCAGGCGATATAATATTTCCATTTCCATCGTCATTTTATTCCTTTCGTCTCTCCCGGATATTTTCTAATCCCTGTTCTGCCTCGTTCCAGATTTCTTCCAAAAACAACTGTTCCTGGAAAACAGCTTTTGAAACACAGGCCCCAACCACAGCACCCTGTCACGAAAGACATGCTTTTCATGAAATATAACATGCAAATAATCTGTCTGTCAATTATACCGCAAAATATCCAGTAACTGCCGAATGTTTATCTGCTGCACGGCTTTTTTCATTTCGACAGGAGACTAAGACGATTGCATTTTTATTTAACGATCTCTGTTCCTGCGTCATGGATTTCAAGCATATAAATTTCACAGGGCGACAGCTTCATCGCTTCGGTAGACAGGTTGTCTGCAAGTTCGGCAGACTTGTCTGTCAGCATTTTTTTGAGATCACTTTCCACAATCTCTGCTTCACTCAGACCATTCAGGTAATTTTGCATTTCTTCTTTGAATGTCAGCAACGCCTTGTCCCGCTCTGCTACCGTTACAAGTTTCGGGGCGATGACAGAATAAGCGACATTTGCCTCAACGAAACAGCCAAAATCATATACCGTCTCCCCATCCTCATCCAAATAGTCGCATGGTCTGCTTTGTTTGGAGAGCGGCATAGAAAAGGTAAGTTCTTCCCCCATATATTCGCAATATAATTCTGATGATGAAAAACTGATTGTTGTGGTAAAGAAATCATAATTTTCGTCATCGTGGGATATGGTGCTGCTCACATCCGCTACTGCGGCAAGGAACTCTGTCAATTCATCGGGTGTGGGCGCAAGTGCCGTGTTAAAATCGGCTATGCTCTGCTGTCCATAGTCCGCGGTCCTGTATGCGATCAGCTTTTCATATGCAGCAGACACATTGTTTTGTCCGGGCGAAAAATTTCGCCCTGCCAGATTATTCTGGCCTGCACACCCTGTCAGCGCACTCACCATTAAAAGGACGGTAAAGATGACATGTAAACATTTTTTCATAGTAGGATCTCCTTTCGCGTTCCCCTTTCCGGGTACAGTGAAAGGATACCGTCCTGATTTGAATCTACTTTGAATCGAATATGTTTTTTATGTGGAGAAGCATACAAATGCTAAAACCGCACGGAAACGATAACCCCTTGAACAGTATTGGCAATTTCAATCTCTGCACCATGTAAATCAAGAATCGTTTTTACAATATACAAGCCTAATCCTGTGCCGCCTGTTTGTTTGTTTCTTGACTGGTCCACCCTGTAAAACGGTTCAAACAGTTTGGAGACCGCTTCGTCAGGGATCTGAGCGCCTGTATTCTCAATCGTAAGCATGGTCAGTCCGGTTTCTTTTGACAACTTTATCATTACCTGATTTCCGGCTCCCGAGTACGCAGCCGCATTTCCCAGAAGATTGTCCAATGCTTTTTGAAGCAGCTGCATGTCGCCGGAAATATAAACCTCCGGGGCTATGGATCGTTCAATCGTTAAATCCTTTTGTATGAATAAATCTTCAAACGCTGTAAGGCAGTCAATGATAAGACTGCTGAGATTCAGACTGCTTTTTTTGCAGCTGTAACCCGGCGTATCTAACCGTGATATGGTTAAAAGCTCCTGTACCATTTTTCCTAAAGTGTCCGTAATTTCCAAAGACTGTGCAAGATATGTTTCCCGGTCTTTATAACGTCCCACTTGATAGAGCATCCCCTGAAGCTGTCCCTTGATAATGGTAATGGGCGTTTTTAATTCATGAGAAGCTGCTGCAAAAAATTCTACCCGTTGTTTTTCAAGCTGCCTCTCCCTTTCAATATCAGCCTGCAGCTTTTGGTTCACTTCCTGCAATTCCGAAAGAGCTGCCTCCAATTTCCTGGAAAGTGTATGCAGGCTGTCAGACAACACGCCTATTTCATCAGTGCGCCCGGCTAAACAGACTCCGCCAAAATCCATCTCTGCCATCTGCCTTGAAAGTCTGCTTACTTTCTTAATGGGAGCAGTCAGATACCATGAATAGAAGAACGCTGAAATGATTGAGCCAAATAGTACGACAGTGCAGAGCACCGGAAGTGTTCTTCGTATCGCTTCCTCTGTCTGTGTCAGTTTTGCGGTATTCCTTGTCAACAATAAAGTATAAAGCGAATCGCTGTCGGCAAAGGAAACGGCGTAGGCTTTTGTTTTTTCAACATCTTCAAAATCCGTAATCTGCCCGCCTACAAGCCGGTCAACATTATGTAAACTTACTTCCTGTCCGTCAGCTTGAAAAAAGTGCAGCTCAAATTCATTTTCATACTGTTCTTCTATCCAGTCAGAAAAAGCCTCAAGAAATATATAAGCGTATTCCTTTTCGGTTCTCGAAAATTCAGCCGGCAAAAAAACAAGCTCCAAATCGGCATCTTCTATGTCATATTGATAGTTTTTGGGGGCTGCCTGCAGAATGAAGCTATATGTTGTAAAACAGCACGCCGCTGTCAACAACAGGGTCAGCAGAAAAACTTTAACTGATAACCGGCTTTTCATCTTCTTTATCAATTCTATATCCCACCCCTCTTATTGTTTCTATGTAGTCGGCAGCGCCAAGTTTTTTCCGCAGGTTCTTTATGTGTGTATCAACAATCCGTTCTTCTCCGAAAAACTCATACTTCCAAAGGGTTTGCAACAAATTTTGCCGTGTTAAGATCCTGCCCTTGTGCATCAGCAGTTCCCGCAGTATTTCAAACTCGCGGGGCGTCAAATCAATGCTTTCTTCCTTTGTATAAACCCTGTACCCCTCCAAATCCAGCGTCAAATCCCTATAGCTCATAGTCTGCGGCATATCGTTCTGCTTTGATGAACGGCGCAGCACGGCGGCGATTTTCCGCAGCAGTACGGGCATGGAAAAAGGCTTCGTGATATAATCGTCAGCCTGCAGGTCCAGGCCTTTGATCTGGTTCCCCTCATCGTCTAATGCCGTAAGCATGATAATGGGCACATCGGATTTTTGCCGGATCACCTCGCAAACGCCAAAACCGTCGATTTTGGGAAGCATAATGTCAAGCAATACCAGATCAAAGCTCTGTTCGGAATACTTCGCAAGGGCTTCCACACCGTCAGACGCCAGTACAACGCTGTATCCGGCTTCCTGTATAAAGTCATGCAGCAGAGCCTGTATGGATAAATCGTCCTCAACAATTAAGATTTTACTCATAGCGCACCTCCTGACCGTAATTGTAACAGAATCATTTGAATCTATTGTGTAGATTTGAAATTTTTTTGCACCTTTCTTTCCGAAATCCCCTCTTGACTTTCCGCTTTCTTTTCGATATTCTGAATCTGTAATACAAGTATACAGATTTTACCTTACACACAGCAAAAAGCAAACCTATTTCCAAGGAGGTCCTCATGAAACAGAAAAGTGCAAAGGAACGGCTGTGGTGGGCGCAGTTCAACGCCCTTGAGATGGGCAGCGGCTGGGATGATACCGATATCCATAAACCCCAGATCATGATCGAAGACGTATACGGCGACTCTCACCCGGGCAGTGTCCATCTCCATCAGCTTGCCAGACAGGCCGAGATCGGCGTTTTTGAAAAGGGAGGTTTCCCTGCCCACTACCATACCACCGATGTCTGCGACGGCTGCGCGCAGGGACATGACGGCATGAATGTCGTGCTTGCATCCCGTGAAGCCATCGCGGATATGGTCGAGGTACACGCCAGCGCCGTGCCCTGGGACGGCATGATCCTGTCCAGCAGCTGCGACAAATCCATCCCGGCCCACCTGAAAGCGGCGGCCCGCATGAACATTCCCACCGTCTTTATTCCCGGCGGCAGTATGCGCCCCGGTCCCCGGCAGACTACCAGCCTTGTGGCCGGTGACATTTCCCTGCGGCAGAAACGTCAGGATGCCATTTCCGATCAGGAGATCCGCGACTACTATCTGACCGGCTGTCCTTCCGTAGGCGCCTGCACCTTCCTCGGTACGGCCAGCACCATGCAGTGTATGGCGGAGGCGCTCGGCATGGCCCTTCCGGGATCGGCGCTTGTGCCCGCCACCATGACAGACATCCTGCGCTACGCCCGCCAGGCCGGCCGCGTCGTCATGGAACTGGTAGAAAAGGACATTAAAGTTTCCGATATCATGACGCCGGCCGCTTTCCGCAATGCACTGATCGTCCACAGCGCCATCGGCGGCAGCACCAACGCCACGCTGCACCTGCCCAGCATCGCCCGGGAGCTGGCCTATGAAATGCCCATCGAACTTTTTGACGAGATCAACCATCAGGTGCCCCACCTCGGCAACCTGAACCCCAGCGGAAAGCATCTGACGGAAAGTTTCTGGTTTGCAGGCGGCGTTCCTTATGTGCAGCTGCTTCTGCAGGATATGCTGGATCTGGACGTTATGACCGTGACCGGCAGGACCCTGGGGGAAAATCTGGAAGATCTCCGGCGCAACAATTTCTTCGAACGAGGCCTGGGCTATCTCGCCAATTACCAGCTGACCCGGGACGAGGTCATCTTTCCGGTGGAAAAGGCAACCGAGAAAGGCAGCGTTGCCATCCTCAAAGGGAATATCGCCCCGGAAGGCAGCGTCATAAAATATTCCGCCGTTGCCCTCTCCCAGCGCAGCTTCACAGGGCCTGCCCGCGTATTCAACGAAGAAGAAGACGCTTACCGGGCCGTGGTCGATAAAAAGATTCAGCCGGGAGACGTGATCGTCATCCGCTACGAAGGCCCGCGGGGCTGCGGCATGCCCGAAATGCTCATGACCACCGAGGCCATTGTCTGCGACGAATCCTTGAACGGTCATGTGGCGCTGATCACCGACGGCCGTTTCTCCGGCGCCACCCGCGGAGCCGCCATCGGCCATATCAGCCCGGAAGCCGCTGCCGGCGGCCCCATCGCCTTTATCGAAGAAGGCGACCTCATCCACTATGATATCGAGGCCCGCCGTCTGGATCTGGTGGGCGTAGACGGCAGACAGGTCACCCCGGAGGAAGCGGCCGACGTTCTCGCCCGAAGAAGCAAAAAGGGCGTCCTCCCCAGACCGGCCAGAAAAGGATTCTACAAGCGCTACACGGAACATGCCCTGAGCGCCATGCAGGGAGCCGGCCTCGATTAAGAGACCGCACAATTTTATACCAATACACTCGGGTACATCCGACTAAAACAATGGAGGGAAATTATCATGAATGCAAAATGGATCTGTCCGGCAATCACACCTTTTTGTGAGGACGGCACAATCGACTATGAAAGTGCAGGCCGCTTCTACGATCACCTGATCGCTAATGAGATAGACGGCGTCCTGATCGGCGGCAGCCTGGGAGAATTCTTCGGTCAGACATTAGAGCAGCGGGAGGCTCTGGCGCGGTTCGCCGTCAGGCACATCGCGGGCCGCATGAAGGTGATCATTGGCACTGCCAACATGATCGCGGAGGAGATTGCGCCCCTCTCCAACGCCTGTCTGGATGCGGGAGCAGACGCCGTGATGATCGTACCGCCTTTCTACTTCTCTTTCGGCGATGGGGAAATGTACAGCTTCTACAGCCGTATGGCAGAGGAGATTCACGGGCCTGTCTACATCTACAACTTCCCGGACCGGACCGGCTACACCATCAGCCCCTCCGTTGTGCGCCGGTTAGCCGAAGAGTATGACAATATCATCGGTATCAAGGATACCATCGCCGGCATGGATCACACGCGGGAACTGATCATGGCCATTAAACCGGTACGGCCTGATTTCGAGATCTATTCCGGCTTCGACGATAACTTTGCCCACAATGTCCTTTCCGGCGGAAACGGCTCCATCTGCGGTATCTCCAACGTGGCGCCGAAACTCTGCTCCGACTGGGTGAAAGCCGTCAACGCCGAAGACGTAGCACAGATCGCGCTGCTGCAGCAGAAGATAAACCGCTGTATGGATATCTACGCCATCGGAGCGCCTTTCGTGCCCTATGTCAAAGAGGCGGTCCGCCAGTGCGGCATCATCGAATGCGCGAAATGTACCTTCCCGATACCGGATCTGGACAGGGATGAGCAGGAAAAGGTCCATGCTTTTCTTGTCAGAGAGGGCATCCTTCCCGCATAAAAATCACGGGCAGTCAGTATATGAAAAAGCGATAATACGCTACCACAGGAGGAGCATTGCAGCTATGGGATTACATCCGGTAACGCGAAGCAGCATGAGCGATCAGGTGATCGCGCAGATGAAAGAAAATATAGAGAAAGGCATCTGGAAGCCGGAAGAACGTCTGCCGGGAGAATTACAGCTGTGTGAAATATTCGGCACCAGCCGCGTGACCGTGCGCAATGCGCTCCAGAAACTGGCCGGCGAAGGCCTGATCGAGACGCGAGTCGGCGACGGAAGTTATGTACGCAAATATTCGCTCAGTGACGCCATGTCCCGCATGAACATCCCGGGCAGCCTGACAGAGCAGGAATTCCGCGAACTGCTGGAATTCCGCTGTGTCATGGAAGGCCCCCTGTGCGAGCTGGCAGTCTCCCGTATGACCGAAGAGGAACTGAACCTGCTGAGCCAGAACTATGACGCCATGGTTCTGGCCGCCCAGGATGAAGCGGCTTTTGCCGCCGCGGATGTGTCTTTTCATACCACCCTGGCTTCCTGCTGCGGCAATCAGACGCTTGAAGCCGCTTACCGGATGATATGCTCGAATCTCTCTCGGGTTATGAAGGACATCGTGCACCAGAGAGGAAAAGCCTCCGGGCTGAAATATCATAAGGCGATCCTTGACGCCGCGAAGGCACATAACGCCACAGAGGCCCGTGCCGCTATGGAACGGCATATGCGGGAAATGGCTGAGGAATTATCAGGGGCTGCACTGTTTCACTCACAACAGTGCAGCCCCTGATAACCTACAGATGATATATCTCACAATATATTTATAAAATAATATTTTTTTGGTTTCCATCCATCCATGCCGCAAGATTATCAAACACGATTTCCGCCCGCAAACTCATGGACTGTTCGGATGCAAATGCGATATGCGGTGTCACAAGTGCATTTTTACAATGAAGCAGAGGCTCGTTCAAATCCAACGGAGGCTCTCCATCAAACACATCAATTCCCGCACCTGCGATCACCCCATTGTTAAGCGCATCTACCAGGTCCTGTGCAACAACCACCGGTCCTCTCGCTACATTGATCAGTACTGCCGTCTTTTTCATTAATGCAATTTTTTCCGCATTGATCATACCTCTGGTAGCATCGATCAACGGGCAATGCAGTACCACAATATCAGCACGGCCAAGAAGATCATCCAAAGAAGTCTGTTCGATATAATCCGGCTTATTTTTCAGTTCAATGGGATCGTAAATAAGTACGTCCGCCTGAAATGCATGAAACAGCTCTGCGGTTCTGCTGCCAATCTTTCCATAACCGACAATGCCCACTGTTTTTCCTTTAATTTCCCAGCCAACAAGTCCATCTTTCGTTTTTCCTTCGCGACAACGGTCTTCTGTCTGTCGAATATTTCTCGCCAGGGAAATCGTCATGCCAAATACCAGCTCTGATACAGCTTCATTAGAATATCCGGATGCATTACTCACCGCAATGTTATTTGTCCTGGCTGCTTCCAGACCGACATGATCTACACCGGTAAATGCCACATCAATAAATTTCAGCTGGTCCAAAGCACTGATCACTTCTCCGGGCATGGGCATATTGGCAATGATTATGGCATCGGCATCCTTTGCTTCCTCAATCAACTTATCCTTATCGGTAGTTCTTTCAAACTCTACGAACTCTACTCCTTTCTCTTCAAAAGGAGCCTTTCTCCTCTGTAATTCTTCCTTAGACACGGCAAGAGACTCCAAAATTGCTACTTTCATTTCAATACCTCTCCTCTCTACATCAATTTTATTTATTAAAAACCAACTTTTATAATTAAAATTATATGCCAAATAATAAAATTTGTAAATAGTTTTATTTCACTAAAAATCAAGGAATTTCTGCAGCCGGTTTTCTATAAAATGTTACACTGTTGAAGGAAATCTTTATAATAATAATTGACACTTGAATGTACTAAACGGTATCATTAAAATAACCTAAGCAAACGATGAATGGAGAATGATAGATATGCCCTCTACTGAAGCCGCACACTGCAATCAATCCAGTGATAAAGTTCTTAAAATACTGGAATTAATCTCTTACTCCGATGAACCGCTCAGGCTGGTCGATATAGCAAACCGCCTGGGGTTTAACACCAGCACTGCGCTGCGCTTTTTAAATTCACTGGAACAAAACGGATATATCTATAAAGATAAAGAAACTTTGAAATATAGAATGACATTTAAGATCTGTGATCTTGCAAGTCACGTATCCAAAAACAATGACCTGGTCGTCATCGCTTCCCAACCGGTCAAAGAGCTCTCCTCCAAACTCGGGGAATGTGTATGTCTTGCAGTTGAACAGAATAATTCTATCGTATATATTTATGTATCTGACGGCCCTGGTCAGATTCTGCGCACCACACAGCGCATCGGCAAAGAAGCGCCTTTGCACTGCACTGGCGTAGGTAAGATGATATTAGCTGATTTTCCGCTGGAAAAGGTAGATCTTATCATACAGGAAAAAGGACTGACTCCTTTTACAGAATATACGCTGAACACCAGAGAGAAACTGTTGAGAGAACTCGAAATGATCAAAGCGCAGGACTGCGCTTACGACAATCAGGAGTGCGAACTGGGTGCGCGATGTTTCGCCCTTCCGATCAGAGATTATTCAGGTCATGTGATAGCCGGTATAAGCGTTACCGGCCCGATTGCCAGAATGACAGACCAATTTATTCATGACAGTTATCCTCTGATCAGAAAAACGGCCGATGAAATCTCATATCAATTTGGTTTTCAGCCTGAGAAAAACAGTTGCTTTCAGAAAAGCGCCACTCTCTCTTCCGTCTGCATAAAATAGCAGGTCTCCTGCAGCATCCCGGCATTGTAGAGCCTGGCTGCGATTTCCTGCATCCGCTGATCCAGCCTGTGATAACACACCGCCCCGGCCCAGGGAAGCCCGCTTACATACTCTTGCTGGCGTTCGTTCAAAACCGCCAGCATCTTCTCATACGCTGCCAGATCCCTGCTGCGCAGTTCTCCAAACCGACAGGAGATATACGCTTCTCCACTGTTTTCCCTGCATTTATCCGCCAGATACACGGCCAGTTTCCTGCCCCGCTCCCCATCCGACACGTCTGCTTTTCCACTGGTGGACAGAGTTCTCTTCTGCCGGCTGTCCGTTCTGTCGCCTCTGTCTTTTCTTCCGATAAACTGCTGCTTTTGCCCGCTAGCAGCGACATTTCCGCTGTCCCCGAATCTTCGTTCCTTCCAGCAGATCACATTGCCCCTCTCACCACCGGCTTTCGTCCCGCCCTCCTTCGGCGCCACCAGTCGGAAACTGGTTCTGCCGTATTTATCACGCTCCATGGCATACTCGGCTTTCCCCCGGTTTAACCCCTGCCCGCTTCCCGGCTCCTCCATAAGCAGAACGCCCGTGTCAAGCAGCCGCTGCCAGACCGTCTTCTGCACCCTCGCAAAGGGCGTGGGAAAAGACAGCTGCCCGCTGATCTGCTTCACCGTATAGCCCAAGTCCGCCAGATGACGAATCGCTCCGCCACTGGCAGCCTCATAGGTAAAATCAGACAATGCACTTTTAAAATACTCCTGCTCTGCCATTACCGCCGCTACCATCCTTTCCAGAGTGCCTGCCGGCTCCCCGGCCTGTCGTCAGACAAATCCGGTACTCCTCATGCCCTCCGTCAATATCCCTTACAGACATCCACCCACGCTTCATACCCGGAGTATTTCTCCAGCTCCGGAATCGAAAGTTCGATCGCGCTGTTGGCGCTGCCGCAGGCCGGATACACCGTCTCGAACCGTTTCAGGGACACATCCAGATACACGGGCACCCCTTCCTTCACCGCAAAAGGACAGACACCGCCCACGGCATGTCCCGTCATCTGCTCCACTTCCTCGAAAGAAAGCATCTTCGCCTTCGTCCCGAACCGCTCTTTATATTTATGGTTGTCCACCTTTGCATCGCCCGCCGCGCAAATCAGCACAGCGCCCTCGCCCTGCATAAAAGACAGCGTCTTAGCGATCCGCTGCGGTTCACAGCCAAGGGCCGCTGCTGCCAGCTCCACCGTTGCGCTGGACACCTCAAATTCCAATACCCGCTCCTCCATACCAGACTGTTTGAAAAAGGCTTTTACTCTTTCGATCGACATTTTCTGCTTCCTCCGTTTATCTGTTTCTCTGCATTCGCCTCTCTATCATACCAGAATATGGATGGAATTTGTATCCCTGTTTCGTCACCTTTTCACCCTGCCATAGCCAGCAAAAAGGTGTAACGTCTCAAAGCCGCAGCCAAAGACCTTACACCTTTCTTTCTTTTTTATTATTTCCCAATTACAATCGGGTTGCTACACATTCGCTTCCCGGACCGCTTTCCTTACCCGCAGCACCATGGAGGGAGCCACAGACAGTTCATCCAGACCCATCCGCAGGAATTCTTCTGTCAGCTCCAGATCCGCTCCCAGCTCACCGCAGATGCCGGACCACTTGCCGTACTTATGGGCATTATCCGTCACCAGTTTGATCATCCGCAGCACCGCCGGATGGTGAGGATCATAGAAGTCATCCAGCTTCGCATTCTGCCTGTCAAGCGCCAGTGTATACTGGGTCAGGTCGTTGGTGCCGATGCTGAAAAAGTCCACGATCTGCGCCAGTTCCTCGCTGACCATCACCGCTGCCGGCGTCTCGATCATGATGCCCTGCTCCGGTACCTTGTAGGGAATCTGCGCCTCGTCCAGTTCTGCCTTCACCTCATCCACGATCTCATAGATCCGCTTCACCTCGTCCACGGAAATGATCATCGGATACATAATGGAAAGGTTACCGTAAACCGCCGCACGAAGCAGCGCACGAAGCTGTGTCTTGAAAATATCCGGCTGCTTTAAGCAGATACGGATCGCCCGGTATCCAAGGGCCGGGTTATCTTCTTTACCCAGATTGAAATAGTCAACCTGCTTATCGGCACCGATGTCCAGCGTGCGGATGATGACCTTCTTGCCCGCCATGGTCTGAACCACCTGCCTGTAAGCCTGGAACTGTTCTTCCTCTGTGGGGAAATCGTCACGTCCCAGATACAAGAACTCACTGCGGAAAAGGCCGATGCCGCCCGCATCATTCTCCAGTACATAGCCCACATCGGAAACACTGCCGATATTGGCATAAATATTGATCTTCTGCCCGGAAGGCGTGACATTCTCCTTGCCCTTCAGGGTCTGTAAAAGTTTCAGCTTCTCCTGTTCTTCGCGGATCTTCTCCTCCACCTCAGCACAGATCTCCTCGGAAGGCTCGAAGATCACTTCTCCCTTGAAACCGTCCACCACGGCCTTCATGCCCGTGTGAATCTCCTCCAGATTCATGGGTACGCCGATCAGCGCCGGAATGTTCATCATTCTGGCCAGGATCGCGGTGTGGGAATTGGTAGAACCGTGTACCGTCACAAAGGCAAGGATCTTCGACTTATCCATCTGCACCGTCTCACTGGGACTTAAATCGTCCGCCACGATGATGGAAGGCTCCATGGATGCCAGATCCACATCCTCCTGTCCCATAAGGTTTCTGACGAGACGGTTGGAGATATCTTTCACATCCGCCGCTCTGGCCTTCATGTATTCATCATCCATATTGGCAAACATCTCCGAAAAGTTGTCTCCCGTGACCGCCACCGCATACTCGGCATTGACCATCTCCGTCTGGATCATATTATGGATCGCGTCCAGATAATCGTCATCCTCCAGCATCATCTGGTGCACTTCAAAAATGGCTGCACTGGCTTCGCCCACTTCCTTGACCGCCTTGTCATACAGCTTCTGCAGCTGTTCCTGTGCCTGCGTCCCCGCCTGCTCAAGACGGGCAAGCTCAGCATCCACGTCCGTGATCTTGGTCCGCTTTACCTGTTGGTCATCTTTCTTCAAGACCGCCACCGGACCGATAATAACCCCCTTATAAACCGCTTTTCCGGATAATTTCACCATATCCCCCTGTCTCCTCCATCTTCATCTTTACCTCCATACCGAGGCGTTTACCGCTGAGGCCGCAGGCAAAATTGCAGATTCTGCTCTGCGGTCAACAGAATTTGTGACGCTTCGCACTCTGAAAATGCTTTTACCTTACCTCTTCTTAGAGATTTGCCTCGAAAAATGCCTTGATCCCTTCAAATGCCGTATCCTCATCCGCACCTTCCACGGATACTTCCACATTCTCGCCGCACTTTACGCCAAGTCCCATCAGCGCCATCAGCTTCGTCGCCTCCGCCGACTTGCCGTCCTTTGTAATGGAAACCTTACTCTGGTATTTCTTCGCTTCCTTCACCAGAAGACCCGCCGGTCTTGCGTGGATTCCTACCTCATCTTTGATTACATACTCGAATTTCTTCATGTCATGCTTCCTCCTTGTTTTGTTATTATTCCGATGATTCTTTTTTCTGCCCTGGAATCTTTCGTCGTTTTGTATAAATATATTACATTATTATAGTATATAACAGACATATTCACAAGCCCAAATATTTTATTTTGCTACGCTTCCACAATATGATAGCCAAGCTTCATCTCCTTGGACGCCTGCTGTGTCCCCTTTTCCGCCAGGGCTTCCATCAGCATCTGCACCGCGATCTCCCCGCTCTTTTCGTAGGAATAGTGCAGGGTGATCAGGGACGGAATCGCCACTCTCGCAATCTGCGCATCCCCCTGGCCGCCTATCAGAATCTGTTCCGGAATCCGGATCCCCATTTCCCGCAGACGCCGCACCGCTCCCGCGGCCATCGTATCGGTGGCACAGATCAGGCCGTCCAGATCCCTGCATTTCTCCAGCAGTTCCCCGGCCTTCTCATAACCGGCCTGCAGCGTAAAATCTGCCGTCACGTAGTTTTCCGCCAGCTCCTCATGCCCCATATCGCGCACTACATCACAGAAAGCCCTGTACCGTTCGGCTCCCACCGCCACGTCCTGCCGGATGGCGCCGATATAACCCAGTTTCTCTCTGCCCCGCTCGAAGAAAAGCCTGGTAAGATCATAAAACGCATGATAATCATCATGAAACACACAGTTATACCCCGGCACCTGCTGCCCCACGATCACCACCGGAACGGAAAGATTTTTCAATATTTTCTTATGCTCCGCCTGAAACACGGTGCCTAACAGGATCACGCCGTCCACCTGTTTCTCGCTGAACGCATCCAGATACTCCAGCTCTTTCTTCGGGTCATTCTGGGTCACCGCCAGCAGCATTTGATAGCCGTTCTCGTTGATCATGGACAGGATGCCCTCCACGATCCTGCCAATGGAGGCGGAAGCAATCTTGGGCACGATCACCCCGATCATCTTCGTCCGCTTTGTCCTCAGAGTCTGCGCCTGCACCGACGGACGGTAGCCTGTTTCCTCCACCACCTGCCGGATCGCTTCGCGCTTCTTTTCCGAAATATATCCATTGTTGAAGTAGCGGGAAACAGCCGCTCTGGAAACGCCGGCCATCTCCGCAATACTGCCTATATTCATCCCCCTGCTCCTTTTATACCCGCATTTTTGTCAGGAAATTTTCTTCATATAGAAGAATCCGTAAGCCGGCATCTGCACATCGACAGGCTGTATCTTACTGCCGGTAAGCAGATCCACATATCCGCCGTCCGCTTCCTTGATCCAGGCCGTCCTGTCATACTCGCTGAAATTAAACAGCCCGATCAGCTTCTCGCCTTCAAAATATCTGCCAATACAGAGAACCGCGTCGTCCCATGTCTCGATCGTCCATGTATCCGCCTCCGTCATAAATACCTTCTCGCTCCTGCGGATCTGCTCCAGCTGTGCAAGGCCCTGGAACATTTTGCCCTCCACCGTGTCCGGATCCTTCCTGTTCTCCGCCAGTTTCCAGTTCATCGCCCCGCGGTGGATATAACGGGAATCCGCCGCTTTGTTGGGATCCTCCTTGTAGGTATAGTCATTGACCTGGCCGATCTCGTCGCCACTGTACAGAACCGGAATGCCGGACTGCATGAACATGTAGGCGTGGAGCATCAGATCCATCCTCACCGCCCGTTCCATAGCCGCCTCATCCTGCTCGAACCCGGCTTTCTCGATCCCGCACATGGAAGCGGTGGTGCCGCAGAATCTGGCGTCACCCGTGACCGGATCCGCATTGTACAGCTCACCCCGGCTGGTGCTGTCCCCGGCATACCCCTGGAAATAATCGTTCAGATACTGTTTGTGGGAACGCTCCCCGAAGCCTTCCGTCTGCAGCGTAGCGTAGTCAAGCCCCCAGCCGATATCATCATGACAGCGCAGATAGTTGAGGAACACATACTCTTTGGGCAGCCCGTTGACAATGTCCAGCTGACGCTTTAAGAGCTTTACATTTCTGGTTGCTACCGTATGCCATGTGGTGGCCATCGTGGTTACATTGTAGAGCATATGGCATTCCGGCTTCTCCACCGATCCGAAATAAGGAACCACCTTTTCCGGCTCCATGACCACTTCTCCCAGAAGCAGCACGCTGGGACAGATGATCTCGCCGATAATACGCATCATACGCACGATCGTATGTACCTGCTGCAGATTACGGCAGGGCGTATTCAGCTCTTTCCAGATATAAGGCACCGCGTCGATGCGGATGATATCGATCCCCCTGTTGGCCAGATAGAGGAAGTTATACATCATATCGTTAAACACTCTGGGATTCCTGTAATTTAAATCCCACTGATACGGATAAAAAGAAGTCATCACATAATGGCCGATATCCTCAAGCCATGTGAAATTCCCCGGCGCCGTGGTGGGAAAAACCTGCGGCACCGTTTTCTCATACTGGGCCGGTATATCCCAGCTGTCATAGAAAAAGTAACGGCTCATATACTCTCCGTCACCCTGACGGGCCTTCTGCGCCCACTCGTGATCCTCCGACGTATGGTTCATGACAAAATCCATGCAGACATTAATGCCCTTCTTATGGCAGGCTGCCGTCAGGGCGTCAAGATCTTCCATGGATCCCAGTTTCTCCTGCACTTTCCGGAAATCTGCCACCGCGTAGCCGCCGTCTGAGCGTCCCTCCGGTGTATCCAGAAAAGGCATCAGATGAATATAGTTCACATTACACTGCTCGATATAATCAAGCTTAGACTGTACGCCTTTCATATTGCCTGCAAAATTGTCGATATAAAACATCATGCCCAGCATGTCGTTCTTCTTATACCATTCTTTGTCTTTTTCCCTGTTTGTATCCAGCTTTTTCAATTCGTCATTTCTTTCCATATAGAATTGATACATCTGGTCACACAATTCCGCAAACATGGAATCATTCTCATATAATTCCATATAAAGCCAGCGCAGTTCGTCATGGTGTCTGTGCAGTCTCTCCTCGAAGATTTTCGTCAGACCTTCATCTGCTGTCCTGCCTGCCGTTTCTGCCTTCCTGCCTGTTGTCTCTGCCACGGCCGCCTTGTCCGCTGCTGTCCTGCCGCCCTTCTTCTGCGCCGGCTTTCCGGCTTTCCCGGCCTGCGCAGATTTCTGTGCCGCTGCCGTCTGCTCCTTCAATGCCGCTGCCTTCTGATTCATCTTCCCCTTACCCATTGTCTGTAGCATCCTCCATTTTCAGTCAATATGTGCGGTCGTTACCCGCATGTGAAATCGGTTACACTTTAATCCTTACTTACTATAGCATCCTCTCGAAATATTTGTAAATTGGCAGATTTTCCAAATCAGGGACTGCAATTTTGTCTAAAATGCTGTGATCGATTCCATATCTTTTCAGACCGGTTTACAGCTGATTTATTCTCTTGGTTAAGTCTCAACTTTTGATACTGCAATCAGGAGGTAAGTCTATGAATTCAGAAACCCGCTGGTGTTCCGCCCTTGATTTTTGTTTCCATCCACTTTCTTAATGTTCAAGCTGCCTCACCTCCGTTTATGAAAAAACAGCACCTAAACCGTTTCAGGCTTAAGATGCTGTGACTGATGATCTTATTCTGTCGTGCCGCTTTCCGTTTTGCCTTCCGGCAGGATTTTCTCTGCCTTTTACCCTACATATCGTGTATCCAGTCCTTCACAGGGAATTTCCACATCTCGATTTTGTTTGGGATATTTTTTATCAGGCACCTTATCCCACACTTCCTGCTTATATGCCATTCCCTCTTTCCTCCCATAGTGTAAGGAAATCCGACACAAGGGCTTTTTCCCTCTTATCCATACATTTCGCAAGCAGCGCTGTTCTGTCATTTAACATATCCATTGTGTGGTATATGCCGAATTTGAGGTTTACTTTTACAATTTCCGTAACCAGTTTTTCATCTGCCCCGATACCGCCTGCCTGCAGCATTTTTTCAATGCCCGTGCGTTCCCTGCACTCTGCCATGCTGCTTAGGTAGATTGTCTCTGCCCTCTTTGTCATCTTATCCTCACGGACAATTCTGCTAATTTCGTAACAATGCTCCAAATCGCGGTAAAATGAATCACTGTTTTTATCCTTCTTATACGTTGTCATAAAGGAATTACACTGGCACAGATTTTTTTCCTGCCTGTCCTTTTTTATAATCCCCAGGTGGAGAGTCCTGTCCCCCATTTCATGCACCATAAGGTAATCACTGTCAAAGTCAGAATCCTCACGTTTCCCTAAATCATATAAATACAAGATTCTTCCCTTTTTACCGCATATGCCCCAAAATCACCCGTGTACTGCTTTGGTCTGCCTGCATATTGGAGCCCCATCAAATGCGGTATCTTATCTTCCGTGTTGGACAGATGGATAATCTTTTGGGAAGTGTGGATATAATAATCATATTTGCAGATCGTGTCCTTTACATTTTGGAAAATCTGCAAAAGCCTTGTGTCCTTCATGTTTCCTCCCAATATAAAGAAATTGCCTGAGCGGTTAGGCTCAGGCATTACATTTCTTTTTTGAATTGCAATTCTGGGAGCAGGCCTATGGTACTCCATAGGCAGAGACGACCTTTGTATTTGTATTGCCCGCAAAGCCGGGACGGGTAGCTCCTCTCTGTCGCCGCAAAAGCACTGAAGCTTTTCATTACCTATAACCTATCACGCATCTGCCACATTGTCAACTGCTTTCCTGCCCTTTTTTCATTGTTCCTTTCAAAATAAGTTCAATACTAAACACCTTCTTTTTATAAATAACTCAAACTTCCCACACCGTTTTGATGTGTTGAACCTAGTGAGTAGATATGTCCCTTACGGGACATACCCCTGCTCAGAACCGGACGTGCGATTTTCCCGCATCCGTCTCCCTACAAAACTGATTATACACACAATCAACCATATATACTGACATATATTCGGGGGGACGCACTATTGCGTAACAAATCCACAACCAAAGGAGTGATGAAGCTATGGCAGTTTTCCGAGTGGAGCGCAACAAGGGCTATACCGTTATGAGCAACCACCAATTACGCAACAAGGAGCTGACATTAAAGGTAAAGGGGCTTTTGTCGCAAATGCTGTCACTTCCAGAAGATTGGGACTACACCCTTGCGGGGCTGTCACAGATCAACCGGGAAAGTATCGACGCTATCCGTACCGCCGTGTGGGAACCCTCACCGGAGAGAGCAACAAGGCATTGCTGGAAGCACTCGCAGAGCAGGGCTTACACTTCTAATTCGTACAACACCATAGAATTGCCATTATCATAGTCGATGATGTTTACAATCTTAAACCCTGCGTCCAAATTATATTTACCGTACTGCCTTTTCATCTAATTGTGTATCCAGTCTAATATATTTTATGTTTCTATCCCTGCATAATTTTCTAATTGCTTCAGTAACACTTTTTGTCATTTCTCTGTGTGCAAATTCACGCCTCACACACGTAACTCTTTAGCACGCCCCCAGTCGGCAACCTCTTTCATAATTAAAATCGCTTCATCAACTTTATTGAATATAATTCTAATATTGTCCACATCAAATTCCCTTTCAGTCTTGATTTACCGTTCTGCTTCTTTCATCCCGGCACCCGGAAACAGGGAAACAGAGAGGGGCCGTAAGACAATACTTTTCAAACGCCGCCCGAATACCGTCCTCCCACACCGCAGGACAGATCTCATCTGCCAGCTCCTTTAACTGTTCGCTTCCGTTGGCCATACAGATACCAAGGCCTGCTGTCTCCAGCATCTGTCTGTCGTTCATGCTGTCCCCGAAAGCGATCGCGTCCTCCATCGGGATGCCCAGATGTGCGCAGACCTTCTCCACCGCTTTCCCTTTATCAAACTGTCTGTTGATGATCTCACCGTTTATGAAACCGTAAGCATCCTCTCCATGAATGCAGAAGTCAAACCCCTCACGAAGCGCTTCCTGCGGCCCGGCAAGGGCCTCCATGGAAGGACTCATGAACACGACCTTATACACCGGCTGCCCCCGGTATTCCCGCATGGGCAGAATATGCAGAGACTGCTCGATCTGCTCCCGCCAGCGCAGAAGCTCGCTGTTTCTCCCCTCCGCGGCATGTTCCTGTAAAAAGGCCTTAAAGCCCTCGTCCGTAAAGGCGCCTTCCATGCATTCCACCGTTCTAAACACTCCGTTCCCGGTCAGCACCGTCATAACCAACTCCGTCTGTCTCCTCGTCATCGGACAGTCATAGAGCACCTCGCCCCGGCACTCAATATACCCGCCGGCACTGCCAATCACACCGTCAAACCCATACTGCAGTAAAGGAGAAAGCATATCATAATTCCTGCCGGTGCACAGAAATACGAAATGCCCGGCCTTTCTGGCCTGCTCTATAGCCCACAGCGCCGACTGCGGCGGCTCGTTTTTGCCCGCCTCCGTCAGTGTTCCGTCAATATCCAGAAAAATAATCCGCCGCCTCATCTCTTCCTCCCCCTGTGCTAATGACAGGCTGCATAATGCACAAATAAATTGAAACTTACCAGAATTTCATAAACCCGCAACAACCAGGTTCAGAAAACCCGCCCAAGTCCATTGCTTTAAAAAAGCAGTAATTTGATTATAAAATATTTGCCTGCCACCCGCAATGCATATTTATTACCCCATTTTCATTGAGTACACGATTCCGAAAAGAAAATATTTTTTACAAACTGCAGATATGTCAGCATAAAATAGAAAACGTATATTCCAAGAAAGCCGGCCAGGGAAATGACAAAATACAAAACGCCCTGTGTGTCAATTCCCGTATGGATGACAAACTGCCGCCCGATATACAGTATAAATACCGCGCTGATCACCACCGCAAGGATAACAGGACATAAATAATAGAGAAACTGTCCGGCGCAACCGCCCTGCTCTTTGCCGCCTTTGAAAGCCCGGCTTCTGTCAACGCTTCATCCTTGTCCTGCGCCTGATAATGATAATTAATGCCTTCGCCTTCCTGATTCCCATAAGTCGGACTATCTAAAAATTTTTTCCGGCCTGTATACAATATTACCAAGGCCTCCGTCTATGCGTTCCCCCTGTTCATTCACGACCTTTGCTAATTTCAAACTGTGTTCCATGAATTGAAATGGCTGGGCATCTGCTCTGCCGCATATTATGTCATCACAGACACTTATCATTCCATCCAGAACTTTTTTGCCAACTTCTGTTGTCCCGTGAGACATTAATACAGTATCGTATCTCCCTTCATATTTCTTGAGGTTACATAGTGATTCACGATATTCTTCAACAGATGAAGATCCTTCACCCCATAAAAACACTGATGGAGTGCATGCGTCTCCAAAAAGTATCCATCGCTCCTTTTCATTTAAGATACATGTCATCCCCTGGGTATGCCCAGGAACAGCAACCGCTTCCAGTTTTATGCCCCCAAGATCAAATATCTGTCCGTTTTGGAGCGGTTTATACCCGTTTGTGCGCACCGGACAGAAATCACCACCAGTAAGTTTTTTATAGATGTCAGGACTGAAGTAATTAACATAATCTGTTTTTATATCCATGGAAGCATGATATTCTACAAGATCCCAGTCTGCTTCACTCAGATACACATCATCAAAATATGCCGCGCCTCCCGCATGATCGCAGTGTCCGTGGGTAAGAACTAAAAAGATTGGAAGATTTGTAAGAGATTCCACAAACTGCTTTATATCTCCGGTTCCCGTACCGCAGTCAATCAGACAAGCCTTCTGATTTCCCTCAACAAGATAGGAGAATACACCTGTAATATCGCGAATCTGTGTTGTACTTTCTGTAATTCTATCAGTCGTAAAAAAATTCATTTCTATACCTCCATTTCTGAACTGTTTTCTTCAATATTTTTTCGCTCTCCAAGTTCACTTATGATCTGAGAAAGCGGTTTCTCCAGATTGAAAATCAGACCGCATATGATCATTATGACTGTGATCGCGACCGGAACGCCTTTATCAAAGGCGGAGATCATGGCGGAGCCGAGTTCTGGACCGATCAGGTCATCGATATCGTGGATAATTTCCTGCGAAACTGCTTCGGCAAGTCATAGATTACATACGCGAAAACATATTAATTTGGGGGCCATCGGTTAATACCAATGGCCCCATTACAACATTATCCCTTCACACCACCGACCACAATTCCCTTCACAAAATATTTCTGGAAGAAAGGATAGATGCACAGAATCGGCAGGATTCCGACAACAGCAATCGCCATGCGGATTCCCGTGCTGGGCATGGACGCTACCGCCGCTGCCGCCCCGCTCTGGGATGAATTCTGCAAAAATGTTATACTTGTAATAATATTGTTGAGGATTGCCTGAAGGCTGTAAAGTCTTTCCTCTGTAATGTAGTACAGACTGTTCATCCAGTCATTCCAATAGCCGAGCCCTATCATCAGTGAGATCGTCGCCACCATAGGCTTTGACAGCGGCATGACCACCTGGAAGAGTATCCTGTATTCCCCGGCCCCGTCAATCCGTGCCGCTTCCACAAGAGAATCCGGAATATTGCTTGTGAAGAAGGACCTCATCATAATAACATAAAAGGCATTCATCAAAAGACTCGGAACAATCAGCGCCCAGATTGTATTCTTGATATGCAGCGTCTGCGTATACATCATATAAGTAGGCACCAGACCGCCATTGAACAGCATCGTAAAGAAGATAACGAAGGAGAAAAAATTTCTCGCCGGCAGTTCCTTCCTCGACAGAGGATAGGCAAACAAAATCGTAATCAGCACGGCAATAATCGTCCCAAACAGCGTAACACCCACCGTAATTCCCAGACCTTTGATAATCTTTCCACCGCTTTTAAACAGATATTCGTAGGCGTAGACACTGAATTTTCTGGGAAAAAATCCGTAACCATACTGCATCAGCGCCGCCTCTTCCGTCAGAGAGGAAGCAATCAGCAGAACGAACGGCGCAACAGCCACGACGCACAGCAGGACAAAAATAAAATGCAGGATAACCTGTTCCGTTTTATTATGTGATACCATTATTTTTCTCCTTTCTCTCAGAACAATGCACTGTCTTTATCCAGCTTGCGGACGATGAAGTTAACCACCAGAATCAGGATAAAGCCAAGAATGGACTGTAAAAATCCGGCTGCCGAGGAGCGTCCGATATCATTCAACTGTGTTAAACCCTTATACACGTACACATCAATCGTATCTGTCATATCCGCCAGAAGTCCGGAATGCATGGGCACCTGATAAAACAATCCGAAATCCGAGAAAAACATTCTTCCCACCGACAAAAGAACCATCGTAATGATCGTGGTCTTAAGTCCCGGCAGCGTCACATGCCAGATCTGTTTCCATCTGGTTGCACCGTCGATGGCCGCCGCCTCATAGAGAGCCGAATCGATACCGATTACCGTTGCGTAGTAAAGAATACTGGTATAGCCAAAGCTCTTCCACAGATAGACAAGCGTCAATATGTAAGGCCAGAACTTCGCCTGGGTATACCAACTGACTGATTTACCGCCGAGTCCGACGATCAGTTTATTCAGGAAACCAGACTCCGTACTCAGGAACCCGTACACGATATAGGAGACGATTACCATTGACACCAGATATGGAATCAGGATCAGCGTCTGGTATACCTTTTTGCTGAGCTTGCCCTTCAGGAAATTCAGCATAACTGCCACAGTTACGGCAAGTACCGTACCGAACACGATAAATCCCAGGTTATAAAGCACTGTATTTCGAATAATGTTAAATGCGTCCCTCGTCTTGAACAGATATGTAAAATTGCTCAGTCCGCACCATTCACTTCCCCACATGCCCTTGCTGAAATCATACCTTTTAAAAGCAATAACCAATCCTGCCATCGGCACGTAGTTATTAATCAGCAGATAGATCAGACCCGGAATCATCATACTGAAAAGCGCAATCGCATTTTTGCGGCGCGTAATCCCTTTCTTCTTCGATAGGGTATTTGTATTCATAAGGACCTCCTTACTGTCGAAACAGGCCGGCCGAAGGCCGGCCCGCTATCTCGTCATTCCTTGTGTAACCATTACTGCTGCGCCAGCCATGCATCAAACTGCGTCTGCTTCTCGGCCATGACCTTCTCCAGTCCCGCCGCTTTCAGTTCCTCTGTAGCCTGAGGCAGAATCTCTGCAGGGTCTACGGCTCCGAGCATCAAAGCATCATAATATTTGTCTTTGACATTACAGCATGCGCTGTATTCATCCACCACATTAGTAGTATCAAAACAGAATCCATAAGCCTTGCTCTTCTTCACGCTCTCGTTGTATGCCTCAAGATTGGTAAAATATTCTATACCATCCTCTGCTCTCGGATATCCAAGACTGCTGTTGGGAAACAGCCACGTCTCCATCATACCGCCGTATCCGCAGTTGGTGTAATCTTCTCCCTCCGGGAAGGAAGCTGTGCCGTCCTCATTCAACACATAATGTTCTCCTTCAACACCATTGGCCAGCAACGTAGCCACATCCTTGTCATAATACAGGATCTCCAACATTTTCCATGCCGCATCAGGATTCTTGGAATTGGAGTTGATCCCCCAGCACATACCGGAAATCGTCGTCGTATCAGCCTTAGCCGACGTCAACGGTACTCTGACCACACCGTCCTTATGAAAATCCTCTTCCGCATAGTATGCACCGTTATTGAAGCAGGAGACCGCTCTGTCATTCCTGATCATTGCAGAACCGGTCTCTGTATTGCTGAGACAGTCCGCCATCATATAGCCATTCTCATACCAGCGTCTGCTGTGCTCGGTGAATTCGATAAACTCTTCCGTTTCAAACAGATTCTTTACAGTCGTGTCATCATCGGATATGCCAATCACACCGATAAAATCGATATCCCCGAGCCCATCCCAGGTCCAGCCGCCGTTTGACATCGTAGTATTCCCCTGCGGAACAATCGCATATCTGTCCGGATACGCCTCATGCGCCTTTGCCAGGAACTCGTCAACCTCATCTAACGACATGAAAGTTCCCGGAACAATATCGAATTCCCCGGCAATTTCCTCATCAATCTCCAGCACCACCGTATCCCCATGGTTTCTGTTGTTTACCATGGCATAAATATTGCCGTTGACCGTAAGGCATTTGAGGTCCTCCTCCGTAAAGACCTTGGCGGCAGCTGTCTTGAACTCCTCGCTCGCATTAGCATAATAGTCGTTCAGATTCAACAGCTGTCCGTTCTTTACAAAAGATAAGAGAGGTGTGCCATAGATCATGATCAGATCCGCCTCATCCCCTGTCAGAAGCATATTGGACTGCTGTGTCCAGTTACCGAATTCTACGAAAGTCAGTTTGATCTTCAGACCGTACTTGTCTGCAGTGACCGCATTGATTCCGTCCTCAACCATCTGTAATTCCGATGTATCATAGATATTCGGCACACAGAAATTGACTACCGGCATGTCACCGCTCTCCGCCGTGGTTCCGGAACTTGAATCTGCCGCAGCTCCCGAAGTGTCGGAAGATACATCTCCTTCTCCGCCTCCTCCGCAGCCCGCAAGCGAAACTGTCATTGTCGCCGCCAGCAGTCCGGCCGCCAGCTTTTTCATCCACTTTCTCATATTTCTTCTACCTCCTCAATTTTTGTTTGGTTAGATTATACAAAACGGTTTTACCTGCTTCTACCAAAATTATGAGACATTTATGTTCATTTTATGTTTTTCTGCCTCCGGGTCCTTCCGGTATTTGACTTTTTGTGTTATTTTTATAATTTTTATGGCGACTTTACGTCCTTCGACACATATTTTGCTTCTAAATCAACCAGAAACATGCCATAATCTGTTACAATAAAGTTAATATGAGCGGCCGGACCGTGAATAACAACCAGCAAATACGGAAATGCAGCAAAATATAATCAAAGATTTCGTATATGGCAAATAGTGGGGTAGAAGAAATGAAACAGAAATATATGAACCGTACTATTCTGAAAATAGCGCTGATAGGCTATGTCGCACTGTTGGTGCTTCTTCTGACCGTAAATCTCATGATGCTGCACAACAATTACCGTGACAACCAGAATGCGATAATCAGACAGATGCAGGACATGGCAGACAAGATCGAGGAACACCTGAATGCTACCAATAGTTTTCTCTATGGTATTTACGCAGACAACTACAATTTTCAGACATTATCCCGCTCTCCTTCCGCCATAGAGGAATACAACAACATGTATGATCTGAACAATACCGTTGAACTCTACCAAGTGACGCATGACAGCTTTGACGCTTACTTTATTATGAGCGGACGGGATAATAATGTTTTATACAGAGCCGGAGATATCTCGGCAGAGGCGGTACATACCATGAAAGAACTGCTTTCCGCTTCTATGAATACACATATTTCCTCAGAACAGTATTTCTTCTATACTAATGAGACTGACTGCTACGGACTTACAATCTATCATCAGGGCAGCATTGCCATTGCCGGTGTCTGTGATCTTGGAAAGTACCGGACCCTTCTGCAGAACCAGCTTACTAATTCACAGGAAATAGCAATCTGGTTCCCGGGCAATCAGGAAGAGAACAACGCCAGAATATCGGAATTGGCGGCGGATATCCGGATCGACCCGGATGCCGATTCCTTTCTGGAAAGCAGATGGAACCGGACCCTGTACGGCGCGCACGTGGGACAGCGGGAGGTGTGGCTGCTCTGTCAGGATAACCGTTCTTTCCTTAATTATATTTCCCTGCTGCAGATTTTCCTACTCCTTATCACCATTCTCTCCGTAGTGGGCGTGATACACCTGTACCATTCTCTGATCCGCCGAATCGTCCGACCCATGTACAGACTTATGGATGTGATGGAAGATATCCAGAATAACAGTAGCAGCCAGATCCCGGACATGGATCTGCCTTTCTACGAAATGAACCTTATGAACAGAACTCTCAAAAATATGGTGGAAGAAATCCGAAGCCGGAAAATTCAATACTACGAAGAAAAGCTGAGCCGGCAGGAAGCACAGCTACAGTTCATGCAATTACAGCTAAAACCTCATTTCTTCCTGAATTGTTTAAAATCCCTCAACACCATGGCAACCGATGCCGGGATGTCCGGGATGCAGGAAATAATTTTACAAATATCCGACTATCTGAGATACTTTCTTAGAATTGACCGGAAAATCACTCGGCTTCACGAGGAAATTGCTTTCTCCGAAAATTATGTGAAGCTGCAGAATCTTCTTGCCAACCGCAGGATCGACTGCTGCTTTTTGATGGAAGAGGACCTGCATGAATGGGATGTGCCAGTATTATGTATCCAGACTTTTCTTGAAAACAGTATTAAGTATGTCCGCCTGCAGCAAGGCGAGTCTCTGCTTTCCATACACGTTCAGATCAACCGGCTGAAAACAGAGGACGGCCGGGAGCTTCTGAATATCATCATCAGAGACTTCGGTCAGGGATATCCGGATGCGCTTCTGCCTGAATTGAACAGACGCTATCACTACAGTATCAACAGCGTAGGGATCAACAATATCAAACAGCGATGCGATATTCTGTATGGAGAGCAGGCCGAGTATAGCTTTTACAATATGGACGGCGCGGTGAGCGAACTTTTTCTGCCTGCGGCACCGGAAAGAAATAGGGAGGAAATCGTAGAACATGAAACTCTTATTGGTGGATGATCAGGAATCAATCATAAACAGCTTAAGAAAAGCCGTCCCATGGGATACACTTGGTATCGATGAAGTCTTTACCGCCTGCAGCGCCGCTGAGGCCAAGCTGGTGCTTGTAAACTTTCCGATCGATATCATGCTGACAGACATTGAGATGCCCGGAGAAGACGGTCTCTCCCTCGTCCAGTGGACCAGGGAACAGGATATGGAGATCTGCTGTATCTTCCTCACTTCTCACGCTGACTTCGAATATGCCAGAAAGTCTATCGGATTGGGCGGCTTCGACTACATTCTTCAGCCTGCACGGTACGAAGATATCGCCGCCGCGGTGAAGAAAGCCTGCGGAAGCGTTGCCGAAGCCAGGCAGGTAAAATGGCTGCAGAAAATGCAGAAGGAAATGGTTCAGCAGCGGGATATCTTCCTTGCCGCACTGATCGAACACCTCGAACATGGCAGCTATGCGGAAGCCGGCAGCACGCTTATCCAACTGACCGACCTACTGCAAATACCGCAGGAAAACAGGATACTCTATTCCGTCCGGGTCTTTATACGGCAGATCCAGCCAAGAGAGGATACAATGGAGCCGATGATGAAGGGGTCTCTGCTCCGCAATGTCATGGAAGAATTGTTTCAGCCTCAAAATGCACGGGCATGCGTCACCGTCGGGAACGAGAATTCTTACTGTCTCCTGCTGCTCGCTCCCAAAGACCGGTTAAACGATACTATCTGGGAAAAAGGCCTCGGACAATTCTATCACTTTGTCGGTGAGACAATGAAGACGATTACAGTCATCTTCGCGTCCAGGGGTATCTCCGAATTCTTTCCGGACAGCCTGACTGCGTTAGCTGCCCCTTACAGGCAGACAGAAGAAGATCTTACGCCTGATCAGGAAGGGGTCGTCTGGCAGTTCCAAAAGACAGAGGAACGGGATGCGCGGATGGAGACCGTCAAGGAATATATCCGCACTCATGTCAACCGTAATATTACCCGCACAGAAGTCGCCAATCTCGTTTATCTGGATGAAGACTATTTCTCGAAGCTGTTCCGGCAGTATACCGGCTGGACCTTCAAGGAATATGTACTGAAAGAAAAGATGAGCGTGGCCAGACAGCTTCTGACCAGCACAAATCTCTCCGTGGGGCTGATCGCCTCCCGGCTGGGTTTTGATAACTTTTCCCATTTTTCCAAGACTTTCAAGAAAATCTCGGATATTACGCCGCAGGAATACAGGAGACTGCATCAGAAACTGAATCCTTAAATACCCGGCGGCATCTTATGTAGTGATCCCCGCCTTCTCACCGAAAAGAGCAAAGTCGCTGTCTATAGCCAGACAGTGGCCATGCTTTGCAGACCTGCCTTTTTCCCGGTCCTGGCTGGAGGCAGGTCATACAGGACAAACTTATTATACGCTAAAGTGTCTCATACCGCAACTTTCGGTTGCACTTTGATTCAGGGAAAACAAGCGGCAGCTTCCTGCCGGAAACTACCGCTCAAAATTGTGGATATTCTTTATTCTACCAAAGCTGCTGTGCAATAAATTTTAATTGATTTTTGCATTTATCAACTGATTTATTCACGCTTACCCGTACCCTGTCAATTACTTTTGTTTCTCCCTCCTGCAACAATTCCATTGGTTTTGATTCAATGGAAGATATTCGACCAGAACCAAGAAAATCATCAAGCATAAACAAATGGTTCTCCGGAGCATTAGTCGTTAACAAAGTTCTATGTTTAGACAAGATATCATAAACCTTTTTTAGATAGACCTTTGTCTGTTGATTTGGTTCATTTCTGGCTCCTGCTACTGTTGACCAACCACAATGAGTTAAAACCACCATCTGTATTTTGGGAACATTCATATCGTTTTCCGGCAGATATTTTCTAAATTCACTTTGTGGACTACTCAGGGTGTTAATTAACAACTCAAGTGATTTGATTGACTGTTGGTCTGTGCGAACAGGTATTACCAACGCATCTGCTGCATACCAAGCCAGCTGTGTGGCTCCAGCAAAAAATGGAGACGTGTCTACAATACACTTGTCTAAATCATTTTCCGTAAGTTCTCTTTCAATTTCAGTTTTCAAAGAATACAAAATACTCTTCAATGCCTGTTCTTTTTGCGTCTGTTGAAGCCCTGATGTCTGGTTAATAGCCGTAATCAACTGTGACGGTAATAAATATAGTTCTTCGGACGAAGGAATATAGTAATTATTTTTTTGTGAAAAATACTGATTTGTTGCGCCAATATAAGAAGCTACCCTGGTTGCTTTTCCAAGTCCAGGAACCAAATATGGCAATAACATATCCTTTACATTTGTTTGTTGTGCCGCATAATAATTATTATCATAAAAAAAAGAAAGATTTCCCTGTGGACAAGTGTCTACAGCCAATAAACTATCTACCAAATAGCTTAGATTAAAAGATAATGTAGTTTTTCCGATTCCTCCCCGCAGATTACACATTGCATAAATTCGTTGTTTAGGCAAGTCAATAGGGTCAGCCTGATTATTTGCAATAGCATATTGCCTGTTTATTATCGTATTGATAGACATGTAAGTGCCTCCTTTAGTCAAATTAGTTTTACCACTTCATCTATTATATGTAAAACTAATTATAATTATACATCATGCACATAAAATGTCAACACTTCGATTGCAACATCATGTCCCTTTCCCTCTTTATTTCTCCAGCACGACCGTCTCATACGGCCGCAGCACGATCCTGCCTTCTGCCATCCGCTCTCCCATCCTGTCTGGCCGGCTCCCCGTCACTTCGTCCGCCTGTCCGGCCGGTCTTTCCTGCCCTTCTGCCCCAGCCGCAGTATCCTCATAGTTTCCAAGAATCTTCCGATACGCCGTCCACGCCGGTTCTGCCGTGACCGTGGTTTCTTCGGCTGTCAGATTGTTGAGCACCACCAGCTCTTCCCCTTCCCACTGCCGCCTGTAAGCCAGCACATCGGCATTGTCCGGCGCGAGAAAAGCAATCGCGCCCTGTGAGATCACGGCCTTTTCCCTGCGCAGGGCAATCAGCTTTTTATAAAAGGAAAATATGGAGCTGTCATCATACCGCTGCGCTGCGGCGTTGATCTTTTGATAAGAATCCGGCACGGCGATCCATGGCTCCTTCTCGCTGAATCCGCCGTAAGTCTCCGACGACCACTGCATGGGCGTGCGGCTGTTGTCCCTGGAACGGGCTGCCAGTATGGCAAGTGCCTCCTCCTTCGTTTTCCCCTGCCCTAATAGGATCATGTAATAATTCAGGCTCTCCACATCGCGGTACTGCTCCACCCGGCTGTAATGGGCATTCGTCATCCCCAGCTCTTCTCCCTGATAGATATAGGGTGTCCCCCGCATCAGATGGATACTTGCCGCCAGCATTTTGGCCGACTCTTTCCAGTAGCGCCCCTCGTCCCCGAAGCGGCTGACAATTCTCGGCTGATCATGGTTGCACCAGAACAGCGCGCTCCACCCGCCCTGACTCTGCATCCCGGTCTGCCACTGTTCAAACAGCTTTTTTAAAGCCCTTCTGTCCGGTTCCATAAGCGCCCATTTATCCCCGTCCTTATAGTCCACCTTCAGATGATGGAAATGAAAGCACATGGACAGTTCCCGCTCCTGCGGATTGGAGTAGCGGGCGCAGGCTTCCAGCCGCGTGGAGGACATCTCCCCCACCGTCACCAGCTCTTCTATGCCGGTATCCCGCGTCAGCTCTTTTAAATATTCATGAATATGGGGGCCGTCCGAGTAGAATCTCCGGCCGTCTCCCTCGTGATCATCCTCATAGATTTCCGGCTTGGAGATCAGGTTGACCACATCAAAGCGAAAGCCCCGGATGCCCTTCTTCTTCCAGAAAAGGATCACCTTCTTAAGCGCCTCCCGCACCCGCGGATTTTCCCAGTTCAAGTCTGCCTGCGTCACATCAAAAAGGTGCAGATACCATTTGCCAAGCTGCGGCACATACTCCCAGGCCGAACCGCCGAATTTGGACTGCCAGTTGGTGGGCGCCCGATCCGGCGCCCCCTCCTTGAAAATGTAATAATCCTGATATTCCTTTTCCCCCGCCATTGCGCGCTGGAACCACTCATGGGCCGTCGAGGTATGGTTAAAGACCATATCCAGCATCAGTCCGATCCCGCGCCTGCCGCTCTCCCGGATCAGCTCCTCCATGTCCGCCATGGTGCCGAACCGGGGATCTATCGCACAGTAATCGGCCACGTCATAACCGTTATCCTTCTGCGGAGAAGGAAACACCGGCGTGATCCAGATATAGTCGATCCCCAGCTCCTGCAGATAGTCCAGTTTCTCTATCACGCCCTGCAAATCGCCAAATCCGTCCTTATTGGAATCCTTGAAAGATTTCGGATAAATCTGATATACCACCTTGTCTCTGAATTCTGTCATGTCTTATGCCTGCCTTTCTCTCAGCCGCTGTGCCTTTTACGTCTTTCTATCTCCAGGCTGCGACCACCGATTCTCCTGCTTTCACATCCATGCCGGTATGATACAGGATACTGCCTGCTGCCTCCCCTTCTTCCGTAACGACACAGACTGTCGTGTCCGGATGCCCGGCCTGCCGGATCTTCTCTCTGTCAAAACGGATCAGTGCATCACCTGCTTTCACCTGCTGTCCAAGTGAAACAAGATAGGTAAAACCGTCCCCTGCCATATCTACCGTGTCGATCCCGATATGCAGCAGAATCTCCACATTGCCCGCCAGTTTCAGCCCGCAGGCATGTCTGGAATCCTCCATCAATACCGCCACTTCCGCATCCGCCGGCGCCCGCAGCACCTCGTTAGTGGGCACGATAGCCAGACCGTCTCCCATAACGCCTTCCGAAAACACACCGTCCCCCACTTCCTTAAGGGAAATTGCTTTTCCCGATAAAAACGCTTTCAGTTCCTGCTGTGCCGCGCCGCTCTGTGGTGACGCAGATACCGCCGTCAGCTTTCTTCTGCCGACCATCGTTGTCAGCGTAAAAGGCACCGCCACCGCGATCGCCATGCAGATTGCAAAGTTAAGCATGGAAGCCGGCTGGATGGAAAGAATGCCCGGCAGGCCGCCTACGCCGATCGCATTTGCCGTGGTGGAAGTCGCCACACAGACGATTGCCGCCAGGGCGGAGCCGATCATGCCGCACACGAAAGGATATCCCTGTTTCAGATTGACGCCGAAGATGGCCGGCTCCGTTACCCCCAGATAACAGGAGATGCAAGCGGGCACATTCACTTCCTGCGCCTCCGCATTCTTTCTCTGCAATGCGATCATCCCCAGAACCGCAGATCCCTGCGCAATATTGGACAGGGCGATCATGGGCCACAGCATGGTGCCTTCGTAGTCGGCGATCAGCTGCAGATCAATGGCATTCGACATATGATGCAGTCCCGTGATCACAAGCGGCGCATAGACGAAACCGAACAGCGCGCCGAATACTACCTTGACCGGGCCGGTAATGCCCGCATATACCACCGTTGAAACCGCGGAACCGATCTTCCAGCCCACAGGCCCCAGCACGAAGTGAGAAGCCATCACCGCCAGCAAAAGACTGCCAAAGGGCACCACGATCATGGAAACCACCTGCGGCGTTATCTTCCGCAGAAACTTCTCCAGATAGACCAGTGTAAACGCCGCCAGAATCGCCGGGATCACCTGCGCCTGATAACCGATCATGTTCACTCTGGCAAAACCGAAATCCCATTTCGGAATGTCCGCCGCTGCCGTGCCGGCTACCGCATAAGCGTTCAACAGCTGTCCCGATACCAGCGTCAGACCCAGGACGATGCCCAGCATCTGGGTGGTTCCCATCTTCTTCGTCACCGACCAGCAGATGCCCACCGGGAGCATGTGGAAGACCGCCTCGCCGATCAGCCACAGGAACGAGTCAATCCCCGCCCAGAACTGGCTGATATCGCACAGTGTCTTCGTCCCGTTTTCAAATAGATACAGACTGTCGATACAGTTGCGGAATCCCAGGATCAGACCGCCGGTAATGATTGCCGGGATCAGCGGTGCGAAGATCTCGGCCAGTGCGGTGACGATCCGCTGCAATACATTCTGGTTCTGTTTCGCGGCCTGTTTCACCGCATCCCTGGACATCCCTTCGATTCCTGCCGCCGCGATAAAATCATTGTAAAAATCAGCCACCGTATTGCCGATGATCACCTGAAACTGCCCCGACTGCGTAAAACTGCCCTTGACCACCTTCATCGCTTCGATGGCCGCAATATCTGCCTTCGAAGGATCCGCCAGCGCAAACCGCATTCTCGTCATGCAGTGCGAAACCGCCGCTATGTTCTCCCTGCCGCCTACCAAACGCAGCAATTCCATCGCGTCCTGCGTATACTTACCCATATTCTCCTCCATTCCGAGGTTTCACATTCTCAGGATCTGCAGATTCCTTCTGCGCTTCCGGCCGGTCTCTGTTCTGCTCTCCCTGCCGTCCCTCATTGCAATTCCCGCATTCCGGTCTTAACAATGAACTGGCTGTTCTGCAGCATCCGTATTCTATGCCCCTCATGTCTGCTTCGTTTTTGCTCTGTAACTTGTTTAAACATGTTATGTATTATATATACCACACTTGTTTAAACATGTCAACATCATTTTCAAAATTTGTTTAAACAAGTCTTCTTCCGCCCCTTGACTTTACTGCTCTGTAAATTATAATAGATTATAATAGAAAAGAAAGGATTCTGCTATTGCAGCCGACATAACGCAGATTACAGAAAGGAGCACTGCAATGCCCAGAAATAAATACGACATCATCTATCAGGATCTGAAAAGAAAGATTGAGACTGACGAGTTTGCTTATCAGGAACTTCTGCCCTCCGAAAACCTTCTGATCCAAACCTACGACTGTTCCCGCAACACCGTCCGGCGCGCCATCGGCCGCCTTGTCACCGACGGCTATGTCCAGACGATGCAGGGCAAGGGCGTCCGCAACATTTACCGCCCGGCCGCCCAGACGGCATTTGCCATCGGTGAGATCGAGAGTTTCCGGGAATCGGCCCGGCGCAACGGCCAGACAGCAGCCACGAAGGTGCTTCTTTTCATGGAGATACAGGCCAGCGCTTCCCTTGCCGAGAAGACAGGGTTTGCGCCCGGTGCGCAGCTCTACTATATCCAGCGGCTGCACTATCTGGATGACATGCCGCTGATCATAAACCACAACTACTTCCTGAAGGAATGCACGCCCGGTCTGACCAGAGAGATCGCGGAAGCCTCCATCTACGACTATCTGGAAAACACTCTGCATATGACGATCGTGAACAGCAGACGGATCATGACCGTTGAGAAGATCACGGAGATCGATGAGAAATATCTGGATCTGAATGCGGAGGATTATAACTGTATGGCCGTAGTCAGCAGCTATACTTACAACAGCGACGGCATCATGTTTGAATTCACCCAGTCCAGACACCGCCCGGATTACTTCCGGTTTCAGGAAAACGCAGTGCGCAGGCCTGTCAGCTGACAGCGCCTGCGCACGTTATTTTGTATAAATTACCGTTAATAAGTCACGTCCCAATCCGAAAAGCTGGGTGCCATGATCCCTGCCGTATATTCACCGATCTGCTCCTGCAGGACATCACCGGAAAATCTCACCGTATAATATCCAAATTGTATCGTACCCGAACTGCTGTATACATTGCACTGGATATGGAGAATATTATTTTTCCGCTTGAAATAGCTATATTCCAGCTCTTCCGTATCAGGTTGCCACAATTCATCTGCAATCGCCTCTTTGAGCGCCTGTGCATTTGTAAAGCCTGCAAATTCCTCTTCCGTTATTTCTTTTGCCCCATATTCCCTGTAGGTCTCCCCGTCAAAATACAGGTAGGTATCTTTCCATGTATGCGTACTCATACCGAAGTCCGGCGTATACATACCGTCATACGCTTCTACATCAAGAATCACATCGCCTTCCTTCGTCATCCGGACATACCCGTATTGATTGGAAGCCAGACAGGAGATCTCATTGTCCTGCAGCGCCAGAATGGTATAGTTCTTTTGCGTACCTGTCAGAGAGCAGGCATTCAGTACGACATGTGTTTCATCCTGAAACACAAGTATTTCTATGACACAGGTATCCATCACCGCATCATTTTGATGCACCAAATGGGAGACTTCCCCCTCACTGCTGCAGTACCATGTCTGATAGTATCCGTCGATGGCAAAAACGCCGATCAGCTCCCTGGAACCGTCATGATCCATATCGACATACACATGATCCTCCAGTCGGTGTCCTGCCGCCGCCTGTGTAACAGCAAGAAGTTCTTCTTCCCCCGGCTCTTGATGCTCCTTCTGTGCGGCAGCATTCTTTTCTGTAACCTTTTCGATCACAGGCGCAATGTTGGAATGCCTCACAGAGAAAATACAGCAGAGCACAATAACAAGCAACTCACTGAGCCATCTCATTGCCCTTTCCTCCCGTCAGTATTTTGAAAGGATCCGTGTACGAGTCTTCAACGCTTCCTGCACTTTCTCAGCACCAGGACCCCGATCCCCAACAGAGGCAGCCCTGCTCCCAGAAGCAGCAGCATGTCAGCGAAGGTAACGCTGTCTTTGACAAGCATCGGCACGACTCTACCGGCCTGCTCCGGAAAGTAGGTGACGATCACACTGCAGGCGTTGTTCAGAAAATGCATCAGCATGGCCGGATAGATGCTTCCCGTCTTCCATACCACATAGCACAGCACGGCGCCCAGAAGCCCCGTCGGGATAAACTTCACCAGACTCATATGATAAGCGCCAAACAACGCCGCCGTTATGGCGATCGCCGAAACCACCCTGTATCTCGCCTTCAGAGAATGCAGGATCAGCCCCCGAAACAACATCTCCTCACAGACAGCCGGCGCCAGCGCGATCACCAGAAATGCCGCCGGCACATTGTCTCCCATGATCCCGGAAAAAGTCGTTTCCACATTTTCCGCACTCTGCGGAAAGAGCTTCATCAAACCGCCAGCCAGCATAATATTGATCAGATACACTCCCACTGCCAAAAACGCGCTGCCGACAAAACCTGCCGCCCCTGTGCCTGTAAAACCGTAGGTCAGCTTCATATCTTTTTTCGTATAAATCACCAGTGCCAGCGGTACAAGAAGCAGGATCAGCTGGGTGCCGAACACGCCCGCCAGCCCATATTTCACCTGCAGCAGACTGCCCGCATACAGAACCAGCAGGATCGTCACCGCCACCACAAACCACACGTCCGACACGGTGGGTACGCCGCCCTTTCGCAGATTGCTTCTTTTCTCAAAAAGCTGCAGACTCCCCTTCTGCTCCGAGAACAGAATCGCCTCGCTGTCATAGATCTTACTTAAGAACAGGATCGCCACCACCGCATAGGCCACATTGCTGATCAGCACCACCGCGATCAAACCGTAATCCACCTTAAAGACCAGCATATTCTTGATCAGCAGACAGATATTCGCCACCGGCATCATAGCCATGGCCCGGGTCAGCTCCAGATTGGGAATGAACCCGATATAGCCCACAAACATTACCACCAGCATCAACGGCGTAATATAGTTGTTGGCCTCTTTATAGCTCTTCGCAAATGAAGTCACGCACATGGTCACCGCACTGATAAACAGCGAAAAGGCAAATATGGCCAGCATACATACCAGGATCGCCGGCACGAACATCGCCATGTCAAAGGAACCCACATCCGACTGCATCTCCAGAATCGCATAGATATAGAAGGCAATCCCGCCCATCGAAAGAATATTCAGGAGCGCCGAGATCATGCCGATCACCGCCACCGTAATGAACTTCGACACGATCAGCTGCCTGTTCGTCACCGGCAGGGTCAGTATGGTTTCCAGCGTTCCCCGCTCCCGCTCACCCGCCGTCGTATCAATGGCCGGATACATGGTGCCCATCAGCAGGCTGATGATCAGCATGAAAGGCAGGACAGAACCCATGATACTGCCCAGCGACTGCTCACTGCTGGACATGTTTTCCTTCTCATAGCCGATCGGCTCCAGAATCTCATGCACGTTAAGACCGGCCGCCTCGATCCGCTGTCTCGTCATCTCTTCCCGCAGCTCATCGAAAGCCTCCATGACAATGCCGGCCGCGTAATCCGAGTTGGTGACAGAGTTCAGATAATATACATCATACTGCATCCGCCCGTCCTGCATCTTTCCCGCAACATAGACGTCTATGGTCTCCTCATTCAAAGCGGCTTCATAGTCCGCAACGGAAGCCGCATCCACGATCGTGATCTCGTATGCATTTTCCTCTTCGTCAGCTTCCCCCTGTTCCAGCAGCTTATGTAAAAAGGCGTCGTCATCCCCGGCATCCACCGCGATCCTGTAATTCTGCGTCTCCATACTGGAAGAGATGAAAGCTACCACCTGCATGGCGCCTATAAAGATCAGCGGGTACAGGATCACCGGCACCACCATCATCATGATCACGGTCTTCTTGTCGCGGAAGACATCCAGCATTTCTTTCTTCACCAAAGTCCTGATAATCTTCGTGTTCATTATGCACGCCCTCCTTTTATACCGCCTGGCTGCTCATATGAGCCGTCGGCTGCATCCGGCAGTATACTGCCGCTTTCTTCCAGGATCAGCCCTGAAAAAACATCCCGCAGGCTGTCCTTCTTCGTCCGCTCCTTCAATTCCGCCGGCGTGCCTTCGCTGATGATCTTCCCCCGATGGATCATCACGATCCGGTCGCAGAGATATTCCGCCTCTTCCATATAATGCGTGGAATAGAGCACTGTCTTTCCTCTGTCTCTCTCCCTTTTCATGAAATCAATGATAGACGCGCTGCTGATGATATCCAGTCCCAGCGTCGGCTCATCGAAGATATAGACCTGCGGGTCGTGCACCAGACATCTGGCGATGGACGCCCGCTGCGTCTGTCCCGTCGAGAGCTTCTCGATCCGGTTATCCAGAAAAGCATCCATGGACAGGACCTCACTGATCTGCCTGATCCTCTCTTCCACCGTCTGCTCCGGGATGCCGTAGATGGTGCCCAGCATCTGCAGCAGCTCACGGGACGAAAGTCTGCCGTAGAGCTTCGTATTGTTGGACAGATAACCGATATGCCGTTTGACTTCGATCTCGTCCGTCATCTCCGTCTCTCCGATCCGGATGCTGACCTGTCCGCTGGTGGGCTTCATCAGCCTGGACATCATGCGCAGCAGTGTGGTCTTGCCCGCCCCGTTGGGTCCCAAAATCCCCACGATCTCTCCTTCCTCCACCGTCAATGAGATATCGTCAACGGCATTGATCTCCATTTTCCTGTTCTTCTTTTCATTTCTGACAAAAGTTTTTATCAGATGATCCGCTTTGATCACGTTTACTTCCCCTTTCCCTTTCTTCTTTTACTTCCTGACGCTTTGCTGCAGACGCGGACGCACCGGGATGCTTCTCACGCCATGCGCTCTGCCGGATGGATCCTATTGCTCATCCTCCTCTTCCTCCTCCGACTCAAGCCGCTCCACCCGCCTGCGGTAGAGAAACGCCACGAACGATACCGCCGCATAACAGACTGCAGCAGTAAATACCAGCATAAATACACCCGCGGCAGCCGAACCCGCCAGGGCCTGATATTTCCGGTAGGATCTGGCAAACTGCAGTACCCCGCAGACGATTCCGGCAATGATGCTGGCGCACAGATTCACTTTCGGCGTGGGTTCCAGCTTCCGATCCCAGATACCGTTCTTCAGGCAGGCAATCACAATGTAAAGAGACAGACCCATAAAGACGATCCATTCTCCTACCAGATTTCTCCATTCCAGTCCCAGACAGCACCCCACAAAAAGAGAGATCGCCAATCCCCAGAAGGCGATCCAGCAGCCGTTATGTTCGATCTGCAACATCTTCTGCTCCTGCCTCTCATCCAGTCTGTTCCTTCGCAGCTTTCCTTTTCTCATACATCATGACCTCCTACTACCATCCCCTGCTTTTGCGTTATTGCGCCCTGACTGCTTCCTTCTCATTCTTCCTCCCAGAACAGATCGTCAAGACGCTTCCCCAATACCCGGCAGATGGCACGGCACAACCTGATCGTGGGATTGTATTCTCCCTGCTCGATCGCATTTATCGTCTGTCTGGAAACCCCCACGGCCTCAGCCAGCTCCTTCTGTGTCATATCCTTCTCGGCACGTGCTACTTTGATCGGGATATTCCTTGCCATTTACCCCCCCCCCCCTTTCAAAAACAGGGTATCATATAGCAGTCTTTGTGTCAATTATATTTTACTTTTTGTCGGATTGGTGTCTTTCCATACCGCAAATGTTTCGATCCATACTTAACGACAATACAGAGTTCCGTGTCGCTCATTTCTAAAAATTTCAGAGGAAGACAGCTCCATAAAGTTCACCTCCATAAATAAATTCATTTATAAAACCTGATGTTTCGCAAACACTCTATGGGAAACCAAAATGCCAATTACCATGAATATCAAAGCAACAGGTACAGCCAATAGCGCATAAAGTACCTTACCACTTACTTGATCTACCGACATAAGAGAAGCAAACTGTACATGATACAGCGGCAATAGCGTAATGATTTTGAATAATGAACTTGTTTCGGTAACTGGCAGCATAACAGGAAATAGATAAACTGCCGCAGAAGCTACTAATGCTGCCGTTTGATTTTTGCACACCGCAGATAAGACCAATGTAATACCTGTAACACTGATAACACTGGTAAACAACTGGACATTCAAGGGAAACTGAAACCCGTTGAACGGCGGCTTGCCACTCTGAAAAAGCACTTAGAGCAAGCCGACATTTATTTCAAGTGTAAGGGAAAGAAGCCGCTGACCGAAGCCGAGCAAATCTTATTCACAACAGCGAAAGATTATCTCAAAGGCGTGATGAACGGCAAGACCACAATCCCGACAAAGACATGGAAAGAAGAATACACCAAGCTGACCGCCGAGAGGAAAACGCTTAATCAGCGGTATCTTGCATTGAAAGAGGAAGTGAAAGAAGCCGAGAAAATCAGAAAGAGCGTTTATAGTATCTTGCGGCAGGAACAGCGAGAACAGCAACCCCACAGAAAGCAGGATGTGGAGCGATAACGGACAGGGCGGCGGAATAGTCAACGCTTCTGCCCTGCCGCCCTGTTTTGGACTTTTATTAGACCGATAAACTGGAATTTGTCAATCTATCATACCATATTCTTTATTCATCTTTCAACTCTCCAACATTTATTATTTTATTTAATCCTGCAAGATACATTTTATCTAATTTTTTTGCTCGTCCCTCAAGTATTTGCTCAATGGGGTAATATTCATCATTCAAATTTGCTTTCAAAATTGCTATATTTATATTTGGATGATTATAATATTCCAAAACTCTTAAACCAAATTCTCTGCCAATTTCTTCACTGCTATTCTCAAGCAAATATATAAAATCCTTATCTCTGTCAGTAATAGCAACATCTCCAAAATCAATTATACCAACAGCCTTGTTGTTTTTAATTATAATATGATTACAGCTTAAATCATTATGGCATAGGGCTTTAACATATTGAGAAATTCGTTCATCATTTAATATCCTTTTATATAAATCATCTATCCATTCTTTTGAACGATCAGGTATTTTATGATAGATTATTTCCCGTAAAATGTCATAATCACTTTTATAATCATCAATTACATTCAATTCTAACCCATCAATATTAGGTAAAGGCATAGAATGCATTTCTCTTAGAAACAATGTAATATCCTGTACCAACTTATCCTTTTCATCATCACTCATATTTTTGTAAATAATAGGGCTTAGTTTATTACCTTTGATTTCTTTATAACCACATACACCATATTCTTCACTATAATATTCAATATTAGGTATCTGTAATGTAATTTTACCTTTCAGATAATTTAATACTTGTATCTCCTTATTCAAATTATTTTTGGCTTCATCATTTTTTGACTGTTTAAATACATATTCATCATTTACAAGATATGCAATACTATCAAGCCCCTGACCTAGAACAAAAATATCATGAACTATTAAGCCAAATTCACATTCAATGATTTCTTTAATGTCCATAAGTTTCCTCCTTAAGTCAATATATAAATCTTGTTCGTTAAATTCCGATTTATCGGTTTGTACTGGGGAAAATTATACCATACCCAATTACGAAAAGCAATCCCCCGTTCTACGTCCGTTCCGACTATCCAGACCGTCAAGGGGCGAGTAGTTTTTTTTCGCAAAGTGCGCGAAAAAATCTCCACTCTTAAACCCTTGACCGTCTGGATTTTTGCCGTTGCCATTTCGCCGCCGAAAACGGGGAACAGGATAAAAAATCCTGCCCCGCTTTCGTCTGCTCCATTCTAACGGCAAAACCGTCTGCACTACTTCGGCGGCTGTCGGTAGGTTATGCGGTGGCTCTGCCCCCGCGCCCCCGACCTCTCCCAAGGAACAGAATGGAGTGTTACGCAATAGGGCTTAAAAAGGCTTGATTTTTAAGGCGTTTCAGACACGAAAACCCACCGGGTAAGGGTTTTATACTACCCACCCGCAAAAACGGCTTCTAAGCGTCCACAGGCGCGTTTTGCGCCCCTTTTCCTGTCCCGTTTCCCGCCGCACTAACAAGGGCTTGCGTCAATAACTCAAAAAAGCACTTGACAAAACGCTTCATGGGGCAATGCCCAAGACATTGCTCCTTTCATCGACCCCAAGTTTGACCAGAACATTTTGCTTACCCAGACCGAGCGCATCATGGTGGGCAGAAACAAAAACCCCAAGTACAATATTAATAAAAATGTGCTGATTATTGGAGGTTCCGGCTCTGGTAAGACACGATTTCACATTAAACCGAATTTGATGCAGATGAACGCCAGCTATATTGTCACGGACCCGAAAGGGTCACTATAATAAGGATAGAAAGGTCGTGAAAATACAAAACAGGAGGTTACACACATGAGGAAGCAGGAGCAAAAGGGTAAAATCACAGCATTGTACGAAAGGTTATCTCACGACGATGGGCGGTCTGACGAGAGCGTGTCCGTAGAAAATCAAAAGCGCATCCTGGAGGACTACGCCCGAAAAAATGGCTTCACTAATGTCCGCCACTTCACCGATGACGGGGTGCGGGGAACGACCTTCAAGCGGCCCGGCCTGGACGCTATGGTGGACGAGATACGGGCCGGAAATGTGGCTACCGTCATTGTCAAAGACCAGAGCAGAATAGGCCGTGACGTGGTGGAGGTCGGCTTGCTCAAACGCACCTTTGACGAGTACAACGTCCGCTTTATCGCCGCCAATGACAACCTGGACACCGCCAATGGATTTGATATTATGTCCATCTTCCGGGATGTGATAAATGAGTGGTACGTTGCTGACACCAGCCGCAAAATCAAGACCGTTTTCAAGTCCAGAATGGAAAAGGGCCTGCGCTGTTCGGGGGCCGTCCCCTATGGCTATCTCGCCTCAAAAGAAGAAAAGGGCGAGTGGGTGATCGACGAGGAAGCTGCCGCCGTTGTGCGCCGCATCTTTCAGATGGTCATGGACGGTCAGAGCGTCAACGGCATCGCCCGAACGCTGCGGGCCGAGCAAATCCCCATCCCTTCCGAACACTGGAAGCGTATCGGCTGTCCTGTTCGAGCCAACAGCTACCGCGACCCCTACGCATGGTCTGCCACCACCCTGGGTTATATTCTTAAAAGGCCGGAGTACCTGGGGCGCAAGGTGCTGGGCAAGACTGTCTGTGAGAACTACAAGACTAAAAGCACCCGCAGGACAATGCCAGAGGAACAATTTGTATTTGAGGGAGCCGTCCCCGCCATCATTGACGAAGAAACGTGGCACAATGTTCAGCGTTTGCGGGAAACCAAGCGCCGGACACCCAAGCGGAGTAATGCCCCTAACCGTTTAACCGGACTGCTCTACTGTGCCGACTGCGGCGCAAAGCTGACCCACCACAACAGTCTTGTCCAAGGCAAGTACATTGACGATGCTTTCACCTGTTCCAGATACCGGGCACCTATGGAGGATTGCACCATTCACTATGTTGCCACGCAAAAGCTGGAAGCGGCGATCCTCTCCGCCATCCAGCGGATAAGCTGGTATGTCCGCAACAACGAGCAGGAGTTTGTTCAGCGGGTTCGAAAGGCATCCAGTCTGCGCCAGGAGGAAGCAGTCAAGGATTGCCGGAAACAGATTGTCCAGGCGAAGAAGCGCCACGCCGAACTGGACGGACTGGTGAAGAAGCTGTACGAGGCCAACGCCACGGGCAAGCTGCCGGATAAGCATTTCAGCCGTCTCCTTGCCGAGTATGACGAGGAACAGGCCGCGCTGGAAGCCTCCATGACGGAGTGGCAGGGCTTGCTGGACAACTGGAACGCCGACCGGGTGAGAATGACGGAGTTTATCGACCTTGCCAAGCGGTACACCGATTTTTCGGAACTGACTACGCCCATTCTCAATGAGTTTATCGAGAAAATCGTTGTCCATGAGGGCAACGGACGGGGAAAGCAGCGCCGTCAGCGGTTAGATTTCTATTTCAATTTCATTGGCGCGTTTGAGGTTCCCGCCGACATTGTGACCCCGATGGAGCAGGAGGAAGAACGCCGCCAGCAGGAGGAACAGGCAGAGAAAGAGGAACGCTCCCAGGTGCTTGCCCAGGTTCGGTATGAGAGGTACAAGCAGGAGCGCCGGGAGTTTACCGCGAGGAAGCGGGCGGGCCTGTTGACCCCGGAGGAACAGGCGGAGGAAGAACGGCGGTTAGAGCGCAATCGGGCCTATCAGCAGAAGCAACGCGACAAGAAAAAGGCCAGTCAGCCAGAGAAGCCTCGCAAACGCTCACTGAAGGAACTCGCCAAGCTGGATGGAGCCGATCTCACCCCGGAGGAAGCGGAGCGGCTTGCGGCGCACCGCCAGAAGAAAGCCGAGCAGCACAAAGCGTGGCGTGACAGGCAGAAGTCCGCACAGCCCCCGAAGCCCCAACAGCGGACGTTGAAAGAACTTGCCAGATGTGCCGAGGCAGGTTTGCCTCTCACCCTAGAAGAAGCGGAACGGCTGGAAGCCCATCGCAATCGGAAAAAGGCGGCTTTGCAGGATTTGAAAGCCCGCGCCGAAACCGACCCGGTAGCGGCGGCAGAGTTGGCGCAGCAGAGAGCGCAACAGTCAGAAGCGGTAAAGAAGTCCCGTCAGAAAATGTATGCGGACGCTGCCGCCGGAGATCCCGAAGCCCAGGCCCGGTATGAACGTATGCTTGCCGCGAGGCGGGAGAACTACCACAGGAAGAAACAGGCAGAAGCCGAAGCTGCTCAAGTCAGCTAACGTAGATACAGAAAACGCCAGGGACAACGATAGTCCGTGGCGTTTTTGTCATTACTGCCGTTCCAGCAAATCCATATATTTCTGACGTTCGCCCTCCGGGACTTTCAGCGCCGCCATAGCCTGTTCAATGGTCAGCCCCATCGTTTCCATGAGGTTTTTGATAGAGGACAAGATACCTTTAGCAACGCCTTTTTCCTCAACGCCCTTGCTCAAATTACACATGACCGACACCTCCCTTTCCATTGTCTGCGTCATTTGAATGTCGTAATCGTCCTGCAAAATTTTCCGCTTTTCCGCCTCGCTGGTTTCGTTGGAGAGAAGCACATCCAGCATCCGCAATACGCCGTCATAATTTGACCCATCCGGCCCGCCAAGGCACAGCATGATGATGGACAGCAAATCATAATTCCTGATGGGTTCTTTGCCCTCGCCGACCAGATATTCTTCCACCAGCCGATACCGGGTAATGGTGTTCTCTCGATACTGCGGCGGTTTCATGCAAATCCAGATGGAGTAGACCTTCTTGATTTTCTCATAATGGGAGCCAGTGAACTCCCTGCCGTACTGGGAAGAAATCATGCGGCAACAGTAGTATATGCCACGCTTTATCAGCGGATAGCCGGGGTAAAAATCGTTCTGGGCCTCCACGTTGATGATGAGGGCAATTTGTTCCTCGGAGTCGGGAACGATGGCGCGGAAGCGAATGTCATAGGTGACTGTCCCCTCGCGCACCGATTTGTCCTCGGTGTCCATGCCGCTGATGACTGTGCCACCCTCGTCCGGCAGCACCGGGACGGCGGACACCTGGGGTTGGCCCTCAATGTACTTCTCGGCAATATCATTGACATCGCAATCCTTGTATTCTTCCAGGCAGGACTTCATAATCCGCGCCAGGATTGCCTTTTCAGACAGGACACGCTTACAGGCGGCATCATAACCCGCGCTGTCATCTGTGACGTGCAGTCCCTGGGCGATTGTCGTTTTGAGCTCCACCATCCTCACCTTCTTTCGTTTCATTCTACCACAGCTTTGCCAGCGCGTCCACTTCTTTTTTGAAAAGAGTTGCGTATGGCGTATACACGAGAGAGATATGGAGGTGCAGTGACAGAAAAAATTTATCTTAACAGGGTTGCTTTTGGGAATTTGATATGCTATACTATAAAAATCCAAGCAAAGGAGTTTATCAATATGCGGCAAGGTATTCTTAAATAAAATTTGATAATGGGAACAAAGACAAACGTCCTCAAGGAGAGGGCTTGGTTTTTGTACCCAATTTAAGAATACTTTTGCCTTTTCATTTCATATCGTGATAGACAACGGCCAGCCTTGGCCGCAGTTTTCATGTGTGTCCTACCTATCATCCCCAGCGGTAAAAGTATTTGTCGCTGGGGATTTTTGCGCCCTTCTGGGCCTTGTATGGAGGACAATCATATGAAAATCATCAATATTGGCATTCTTGCTCATGTAGACGCAGGTAAGACGACCTTGACGGAGAGCCTGTTATATACCAGCGGAGCAATCGAGGCGCCCGGCAGTGTGGATCAGGGAACAACGAGAACGGACACCATGTTTTTAGAGCGGCAGCGTGGAATCACCATTCAAACGGCGGTCACTTCCTTTCAGTGGCACGATTGTAAGGTCAACATTGTGGATACTCCTGGGCATATGGATTTCTTAGCGGAGGTCTATCGCTCCCTTGCCATTCTTGACGGAGCGATTTTGGTTGTTTCTGCAAAAGACGGCGTTCAGGCGCAGACCCGTATTCTGTTTCATGCTCTGCAAGTAATGAAAATCCCAACTGTTATCTTTATTAACAAAATCGACCAGGACGGGATTGACCTGCCAGGTGTGTATCAGTCTATCCGAGATAAGCTCTCCGCAAATATGATTATTAAGCAGAACGTGCAGCTTTCCCCGGATATATCCATCATGGAAAACATGGGGCTGGAGAATTGGGATACCGTGATTGCGGACTGTGATGAATTGTTGGAGAAATATATTGCCGGAGAACCAATGGACAAAGAAGAACTTCTGCGGGAGGAAAACAGGAGAATCCAAAGCGTCTCTCTGTTTCCGGTCTATCATGGCAGTGCCAAGGTAAACTTGGGAATCCGACAACTCATTGAAGCGGTCACAGATACATTCCAATCACCCACCGGGCAGAACAGCTCTGAATTGTGCGGAACTGTGTTCAAAGTTGAGTACGCAAACCAGAGCCAACGCCTTGCCTATCTGCGGTTGTATAGCGGTACGCTTCATTTGCGGGATTCCGTAGCCTTGGCAGGGAAAGAAAAACTGAAAATTACGGAAATGCGTATCCCCTCAAAGGGTGAGATTGTCCGAACAGAGATTGCCCATGCGGGCGAGATCGTCATTGTACCCTGCGACAGTTTGCGGCTGAATGATGTGCTGGGAAACAAACTGCTGCTGCCCCGTGAAACGTGGAGCGACAATCCTCTCCCTTTGCTGCGGACAACAATTGCACCAGAGAAACCAGAACAGAGGGAACGCTTGTTAAACGCCTTGACAGAAATTGCGGATACCGACCCGCTTCTGCGCTATGAAGTAGACGCTGTGACCCATGAGATCATTCTCTCCTTTTTGGGCCGGGTACAATTGGAAATTATCTCTGATCTTCTGGTGGAAAAATATCAGCTCAACACAACTGCAAAAGAACCTACCGTCATCTATATGGAGAGGCCATTGAAAGCGGTAAGTCACACCATTCATATCGAAGTGCCGCCCAATCCATTCTGGGCGTCCATCGGGCTGTCCGTCACCCCTCTCCCCCTTGGCACCGGAGTGCAGTATGAGAGCAAAGTTTCCGTTGGATACTTGAATCAGAGTTTTCAAAACGCTGTATTGGATGGTATCCGCTACGGTCTGGAACAAGGCGTGTATGGATGGAAGGTAACGGACTGTAAAATCTGTTTTGAGTATGGGCTTTATTATAGTCCGGTCAGCACTCCCGCAGACTTTCGGTCATTGGCACCTATTGTATTGGAGCAGGTGTTGAAAAAGGCGGGGACGCAGCTATTGGAACCATATCTTTCTTTTACACTCTATGCGCCGCAGGAATATCTCTCCAGAGCTTATCATGACGCACCAAAATATTGCGCGAGTATTGAAACGACCCAGGTTAAAAACAGCGAGGTGATTTTTACTGGCGAAATCCCTGCCCGCTGTGTGCAAGAGTACCGCAATGACCTCACCTTTTATACAAACGGGAGAAGCGTTTGTTTAACAGAATTGAAGGGGTATCAAATCGCCAGCGGCGAACCAGTTTTTCAGCCACGCCGCCCAAACACCCGGATTGATAAGGTGCGCCATATGTTCAACAAAATTCTCCCATCAATGATGGACTTATAAAATCCCTTTGGAACAAAGGGCGCACTTCTATACATGGTCTGCGACCATGTATCGTGCGCTCTGCGAGGCTACGGCCCGGACTTCCGAAAGTCCGGGCCGTTTGCGTCGCTCCGCTCCGTACAAGGGGCTGCGCCCCTTGCGCCGCTTTGCGGCTATCCCTGCGCCCTCGCTGGAAAGGTACATCCGCTCTGCGTCTGCACCTTTCCAGCGAGGCTAAAACCGAATACCGTTACCCTTGACCGTTTACCCGACACAGCAGGTAGACGGTCTTTTGTTTTGCCAAGAAGGAGGTCAAACACGATGGACAAGTCACGCGAAGAATTAGAGAAAGAGTATGCTGAGGCCACCGCTAAGTTGGAGCAGTACCAGCACAGAGGCCAGCGGTATGAGAACCGCATCCGCTACTACACCCAAGGCGAAAGGAAGAAGCGAAACCACCGACTTATCACCCGTGGCGGAGCGGTGGAGAGTATCGCCCCGGAGGTGCGCGGCATGAGCGAAAGGGCCTTTTTTCTTTTGATGGAAAAGGTCTTTTCCCTGCCGGAAGTTGCCGCCCTGGTGAGCCAAGCCACTGACCAGCAGGAAAGCGGATAATTGGCCCTGTTCCATCTCCACGTTACCCAGGTCAAACGGAGCGCGGGACAGTCTGTTGTCACGTCCGCCGCCTACCGAGCCGGGGAGAAATTGTATAGCGAATACTATGGCGAGGTCAGCGACTACACCCACAAGGGCGGCGTGGTCTGCACAGACATTCTCCTGCCGCCCCAGGCCCCCAACCAGTACCAAGACCGCGCCACCCTCTGGAACGCCGTGGAGAAGGCCGAGCGCGGCAAGAAAGCCCAGCTTGCATATAGCTTTGACATTGCCTTGCAGAACGAGTTTTCATTGGAGGAAAACATCGCTCTTGCAAGGCAATTTGTTTCGGAGCAGCTTGTGGGCCGGGGCATGATTGCCGACTTTGCCATCCACCAGCCGGACAAGGAGGACGGCGGTATTCCTAACCCGCACTTTCATGTTCTCTGCCCCATCCGGCCCATTGAGCCAGACGGCAAATGGGGGTGCAAGCAGCGCCGCCGCTACCGTCTGGACGAGGACGGGAACCGCATTATGGGAGAGGACGGCAAGCCCCTCTTTGACGCTGTTCCCACTACCGACTGGGGAAGCCCGGAAACACTGGAACATTGGCGGGAGGCGTGGGCCGCTATGGTGAACGCCAAGTTTGAGGAAAAGGGGCTGACCTGCCGCATCGACCACCGCTCCTATGAGCGTCAGGGCCTTGACCTGCTGCCCACCGTCCATGAGGGCGTGGCCGTCCGCCAGATGGAGGCCAAGGGCATCCCCACCGACAAGGGCGATCTGAACCGCTGGATAAAAAAGGCCAACAACATTCTGCGGGATATTCGGAAGAAAATCGCCGGCCTGACGGATTGGATTAAGGCCATAAAAGAAGAATTGAGCAAGCCCCAGGCCCCGACCCTTGCCGCCCTGCTGACCGACTACTATGAGGGCCGGAACGCCGGAGCATGGAGCCGCAACGCCAGGATTGGAAATCTTAAAGGTTTTGCCGAGGCCATCAATTTTCTGACCGAGAGGGGCATCGCTACGCTGGAAGATTTAGAGACCCATATCGCCGCCCAGAGTGAACGAACGGAGGCCATCAACACATCCATGAAAGCGAAGCGTGACCGTCTGAACGAATTGAAGGAACTGCTTCGCCTTGTTGACCTCTACCGAGACACCAAGCCCGTCTATGACGAGTTGCAGGGTATCAAGTGGAAGGGCAAGCGGGAAAAATTCGAGAGGGAGCATGAGAACGAGTTGAGGACGTTCCACATGGCCCGCCGGAAGCTGGACAAGCACCGTTCCCCTGCTGGTAAAATCCCCGTTCATGCGTGGGAACAGGAACAGGCGAGGCTTCACCAGGAGTACACAGCCGAGTATGAGCAGTACAAGCCTATCCAAGACGATTTGCGGCGGCTTCAACAGGTGAAGCGGAACGCCGATGCTGCCATACACCAGCAGGAGCAGACCCAGCAGAAACGCCGGGAGGTGGAGCGGTGAACGGCATTCCCCGACTGACCTACCAGCAGTACCGAGCCGTCCGGCGGCTGGTGCATGACTGCTGCAATTATGACGGCGGCAACTGTCTTGCTCTTGATGACGGCTGGGAGCCTTGTGTCTGCGTCCAGAGTATCACCTATTCCCTGGTCTGTAAATGGTTCCGCGCCGCCGTCCTGCCAACAGACAAGGGGTTGTGTGCCGCCTTGCTCCACCGAGGACAGGCGCGGCCCTGTGCCGAGTGCGGGGCGATGTTCGTGCCGCGCTCCAATCGGGGCAAATACTGTGACGAGTGCGCCGCCAATGTGCGCCGGAGAAAGAAAGCTGCCAGCGAACGGGAACGCCGCAGGCGTGGACATTTAGAGGCTGAAAAGCCTTGCAATCAGGGGGCTTGTGGACAGTCCTCAAAGGGGGACTAATACATTCCCCTTCCCCCACTCCAACGTGGGCGGCAAAATGGCGCTCACGTGGATTAACTTTGATGAATGATGAAAGGAGAGCCTATGACCTACGACCCCAGCATGACGATCACCAGCACCATCCCCGCCCCGGAGGGGAGCGACAGCACCAGCAGAGAGGGCAAGGCCATCCCCCTGCCCGTGATGGCGGGCGGCAACGCTTCACCCGCCCCGGACGTACCGCCACCCGATATGGTAAAGACCGTTGGCGGTACGACCTTTGATATTTATTTCCATTTCAGCCAGACCAGCCGGGAAACCTTTACCGACAAGGTACTGCGCCTTATTCAATCCGATGTTGTAACCTCATAAAAATAATTTACTTTTTTCTCTATCCTTATTGACAAAACCCGAAAGGCACGGTTTTGGAAGAATGTGGCAGAATGTTACAGCGCGGCGGGTATGAGATCAAGATACTCAACACCATCGACTTCAAACAGTCCATGCGCTATAACCCCTTCAAGTATATCTACTGTGAAAACGATATTTTGAAGCTGGTCAACTGCATCATGGAAAACACCAAAGGTGAGGACACCAAGGGCGGTGAGGACTTTTGGGCCAAGGCCGAGGCCCTGTACTATCAAGCCCTCATCGCCTATATCTGGTATGAGGCCCCGGAGGAGGAGATGAACATGACCACCCTGCTGGATATGCTCAATGCCTCCGAGGTACGGGAGGAGGATGAGAATTTTAAGAACGCTGTGGACCTCATGTTTGACCAGCTCGAACAGCGGGAGCCGGACCACTTTGCCGTCCGTCAGTACCGAAAGTATAAGATGGCGGCGGGAAAAACCGCAAAATCTATCCTTATAAGTTGCGGAGCTAGAATGGCCCCCTTCGACATCAAGGAGGTGCGGGAGCTGATGGAGGGAGACGAATTGGAGCTGGACAAGATCGGGGACCGCAAGACGGCCCTGTTCTGCGTGGTGTCCGACACAGACATGACGTTCAATTTCATCTCGGCCATGGTGTATACCCAGATGTTCAACGTCCTGTGCGACAAGGCGCTGGAAAACGGCGGGGCGCTGAAAACACACGTCACCTGCCTACTGGATGAGTTCGCCAACCAGAAAATCCCCAATTTCCAGCACCTGATCAGCGTGATCCGCTCCCGCGAGATTTCCGCCCATATTGTGGTGCAGACCCAGAGCCAATTGAAGGCGGTCTATAAAGATCACGCTGAAACCATCATCGGCAACTGCTCCTGTGTTCTGTTCCTGGGCGGCAAAGAGAAAAGCACCCTCAAGGAGCTGTCCGAAACCCTGGGCCGGGAAACCATCGACACCTTCAACACCGGCGAGAGCCGGGGCCGGGAGACCTCCCACTCGCTGAACTATCAGAAGTTGGGCAAGGCCCTCATGGATGTGGACGAGCTGGCCGTCATGGACGGCGGCAAGTGTATTTTGCAGGTGCAGGGCGTCCGACCATTTTTCAGCGACAAGTTCGATATTACGAAGCACCCGCAGTACAAATATCTTTCCGACTACAATCAGAAAAACAGGTTCGATGTAAAGAAGTTTCTCAGCCGGAGGCTCACCGTCAGGCCCCAGGACGCCTTTGAGCCTTACGAGTTTGACGCCTCATCCCCCTCCGGGGAGGAGTCCGGCTGACTTTCCAATCTCGCGGCCCGCTCCGCCTTGAGCTGTGCGGTCCGCTTCAAATCTACAAAATGGGTGGCGTACCGCCGCTCGATCTCAGGGTCGCCGCTCTTACTGAACCGCAGGGGGATCACAGGCTTTCGGCCCTGGCCGTTCTTCTTTTTGGTTCCCCACCGCTTGTAATAGCAGAAGGAAGGCTTCAACCCCGCTTTCGCGGCATAAGACCGCATTTCCCGCATGACCAGGGATAGCTTGGAGAGGTTGGCTTTGCAGACGCGCTCCAGATAGTCTACGCGCCCATACCGCCAATTCTCATAGTCCTGTTTGGACAGATACCCAATCTCCATCAGCACATCCACCGGGGCGGCGAAGCCCCGGTTCCGGCATTGGAGGTATACGGCGGAGCGTACCTTTGCTCCCAATTCTCTGTTGTTCATGCACATCTCTCTCACAGTCAGTTTGGCCCATTATACGGCAAAAACCGCAGGGCCGCAACTGTTTTCACCCCGGACTGTCCGGGCTATAAATCTGGCCGTCTGGCGGACCCTGTTTTGGATCGCTGTGAACTCCGAAACGCCGTTCGCCCGGTAATGCCGCCGTCTGATTTGCTCAGATGGCGGTTTTTATATATTCCACAACAAAAACGAACACTTATGGAGGTATTCAATGGAATTTTTCACTTCTGCAATCGGCACCGCAAAGGTCATCGTGTGCGCGCTGGGCGCTGGTCTGGGCGTTTGGGGCCTCATCAATCTGCTGGAGGGCTACGGCAACGACAACCCCGGCGCGAATGCTCAGGTGCGGTAAAGTATCACAGGAAAACTTTGTCGAATTGACAGCCGCCCGCTATGCCGAATTCAGAAATATGCCTCTTGAAAGCTGGCTCCTATTATGTTATACTTCTTCAAAACAGCCCGATAAATTGGGGATTTGGGAGAGTAGCAATGAATAACGAATACGATAATGACAAATTCTTTGAGGAATATGCGAAAATGTCCCGTAGCAAGGATGGATTAAGCTCCGCTGGCGAATGGCACCAGCTAAAGCCCCTATTTCCTCCTCTTGAAGGAAAAAATGTTCTCGATTTGGGGTGTGGCTATGGATGGCATTGCAAATATGCGGCGGAGCAGGGAGCGGTACAGGTGTTGGGACTTGATTTGAGCCGCAAAATGATTGAAGAGGCAAAAAGCCGTAATGCAGGAGAACAAATTGAATATCGTGTTTGTGGAATAGACGAATACGAGTATCCTAAAAATACGTGGGATTGTGTTGTCTCCAATCTGGCATTGCACTATATAGAAAATATAGAACTCATATTTCAAAAAGTTCATAGGACTTTGAAACCAAATGGGATATTCCTCTTTAATATTGAACACCCTGTTTTTACCGCTGGGGTTGGACAGGATTGGCTTTATAACGATGAGGGAACACCAAAATGCTGGCCGATTGATCATTACTTCATTTCAGGGGAACGGCATACTCACTTTTTGGGATGCGATGTAGTGAAACAGCATCATACGCTTACACAAATACTGATGGGTTTGTTGAATAATGGCTTTGAACTTAAAGCTGTGGAAGAAGCAACACCACCGCAAGAAATGATGGACATTCCGGGATTCAAAGACGAACTGCGCCGTCCGATGATGCTGCTGGTGAAAGCAGCAGCGAGAGAAGTTGCCATGAACAAAGAGTTCTAACTTCCAGTTTATCGGTGCCTCCCGTAACGTGAGAGCAAGTATCGACCCGTGGCCCAAATTTCACTCCCGCTCATTTGTTCCCCTGGTCTGCTACTTGTTGGGGTTGCCACCCCAAACCCGCCTTTGACCGGCGCTCCGCGCCGGTGTTGTGGCGCAGCCGCGCCACAACAATCCGTCAGTCTCGCCCGTTGCGTCCTCGCCTGACCGGGCGGAAAACGGAGGCCATTTCCGCAATCGCCGCAGAGCGGCGGCACCCGCAGGAATAGTACACCCGCTTCGCGTCCGTACTGTTCCTGCGGGTAAAAAGAATACGACAAAAGTAGACATCAAAACGCATTGACAATTCTTTGTGCTTGCCCTATAATGGCCTTAGCGATGAGCGATGTAAGAAGTGAATATTGAAAAATCCCTTGCACCCAGACGGTCTTGACCGCCTGGGTGCATTGTGTTTTTCCAAGCCTGATGTTCCCTTCCAGTCGCGTAACAGACCGCCCATGACAACTGAATATGGAAAACTTGAAAAGTGTATAATGGGCGAACTATACCCTAAAGGGAATTTCAAAACAGGAGGTAGAATTATTGTCCAAACGCTACAACACGCCCCACCGCGACCGCATCATCAAGACCCGCATGACCGAGGAAGAACACGCCGACTTCATGGAGCGCCTGACTGCATACGGCATGAGCCAGTCCGAGTTTATCCGGCAGGCGATCACCGGCGCGACCGTCAAGCCCATCATCACCGTGTCCCCCGTCAATGACGAAGTGCTTGCCGCCATCGGCAGGCTGACCGGGGAGTACGGAAGGATCGGCGGCAACCTCAATCAGATTGCCCGCTATCTCAATGAGTACGGAGCGCCGTACAACGCCCTCGCCGCCGATGTTCGGGCGGAGCTGTCCGACCTCGCCGCCCTCAAGTTCCAGGTGCTTCGGGAGGTAGGTGAAGCCATTGGCAACACTGAAACATTTAAGCTCTAAAAACGCCGACTACGGTGCGGCGGAGCAATACCTCACCTTTGAGCATGACGAGTTCACCGGCAAGCCTATCCTGGACGAGAACGGGCGGCTTGTCCCCCGCCAGGACTACCGCATTTCTTCTTTGAATTGCGGCGGGGAGGACTTCGCCGTGGCCTGTATGCGGGCCAATCTCCGCTATGGCAAAAACCAGCGGCGGGAGGATGTGAAAAGCCATCACTACATCCTATCCTTTGACCCCAGGGACGGCCCCGACCACGGGCTGACGATGGACAAGGCCCAGGAGCTGGGGGAACGGTTCTGTGCCGAACAGTTCCCCGGACACCAAGCCCTGGTCTGCACCCACCCAGACGGCCACAACCACAGCGGCAACATCCACGTTCATATCGTTATCAACTCTCTGCGGGTGGACGAGGTGGAGCGCAAGCCCTACATGGACAGGGCCAGCGACACCCAGGCCGGGGCCAAGCACCGCTGCACCGCCGCTGCTATGCGCCACTTCCGGGCCGAGGTCATGGAGCTGTGCCAGGGGGCGGGGCTGTACCAAATCGACTTGCTGGGCGGGAGCAAGAACCGTGTCACCGAGCGCGAGTATTGGGCGCAGAAGAAAGGGCAGCTTGCTCTGGACACCGAAGCTGCCGCCCAGGGTAAACCGCCCACCAAGTTTGAAACGGACAAGGAGAAGCTGCGCCGGGAGATACGGGCCGTCCTTGCCGTGGCTGTCAGCTTCGAGGACTTTGCCCAGCGGCTGTTGCAACGGGGCATCACCGTCAAGGAGAGCAGGGGCCGGTTGTCCTACCTCACCCCCGACCGGGCCAAGCCTATCACCGCCCGGAAGCTGGGGGACGACTTTGACCGTGCCGCCGTCGGTGCCGCGCTGGAGCGCAACGCCGCCCGTCCCAGCCGGGGAGCCAAGCCCAGCATCCGGGAGCAGCTTCGCCAGTCCCAGGGCGTTCAGCGCATGGTAGACATTGAGGCCAAAAAAGCCCAGGGCAAGGGTATTGGCTACGAACGTTGGGCATCTGTGTTCAATTTGAAACAGATGGCAAACTCGTTCAACATCTACACCGAGTATGGCTT